>Ga0208102_1000074_pt1 | contig 60888 bp, 51 predicted proteins | sample CryBogmetaGMA17M_FD_184549 | JGI IMG/M metagenome (GOLD analysis project Ga0208102, IMG submission 184549) | Freshwater microbial communities from Crystal Bog, Wisconsin, USA - MA17M (SPAdes) | ecosystem: Environmental > Aquatic > Freshwater > Lake | place: Crystal Bog, Wisconsin, USA...
TTTGCCGCATGGGCCTTATCGGACAAAGTTTTCATGCCATGCGGAAATTTTTCATTTGTTTCCAGCCAGTCGCCAACAGCTTTTTGATAGCCGTCATCTATCTGGAAAACATCAATGTCCAGATTGTGCTCGCGAAATGCGTCTATATTTTTAGAAATTATTTCTTCAGTGATATTGGTGTAGTAGTTGTACCAGCTTGTCCAGCCGGAACATAATGAGCCCTTAAAATCACTTAACCCCTGGAGCTTGAAATAATCGTCAAACAAATTATCTTCACTCCCGGTTGCAGTCCATATATTCAGGATTACCTTTTCATCCTGAATGAGCATACCTTCACAGTCTTTTTCAATTTTCATGCTGGAATTCGGGATGTCATATCTAAAAAGCGTAAAACCGTTACTTTCTGATAGTGAACCGGTTAATTCAATGTTTCCATCACTTCGTCGGATATATGTATATGTGTAACTATGCAAAACACCTTTCTTACCGCTATAAGTATTAAAACTGTAATCTCCATATCCGTTGAGATTATATTTTTGATAGAGCGGTTTAAGAAGTCTGGATAATGGCGGCTGGCGTTCGTCTATTCGAAATTCACGGCTGGCTGTCCAGCTCTGGTAGCCATTTAAAAAAAGTTTGTCATCAGGCGAGAACTGCTTATTGATCGTTACAACTAATTTTATTAAATTGATTTCAACTGCCGATCGAGCAGTAACCGTCAGTCGATTACCTCTCCCTTCGACGGTATTTGATGCGTTTATTGTTACTGACTGATCTGAAGCCCCCTCCATCAGATCAAACTCTAGATTACATTTTTTTTTATTAATTTCGTAGGTTAAAATAGTTTTACCAAAATCCATAATTAACCGCCTCGATTTCAGACAATCAAGTCTCCGGAAAGTTCTTTCAGTGATACCGGTTTAAGATCTATTTTTAACGACCATCGAACATCTTCATCTGGAAGAATAACGGCAGCTGTATTATTGGAAACAGCCCGTTCCAGAGTATCATAAAAACCGTTAGAAGGCTCAATGGCAATGTTCACCTCTTTTTTAAGGCCGCCCGTATTGATCCACACACCCAAGTAAGGCAGCTTAACAGGATCAAAGCGGTAGATCAATGCCAACTTGTCCTGCGGGTAATACAGCCCCGCACATCCTACTTGCAACGGATAATGGACATAAAATTTAACACTATGACCGCGTCCGATTGAATCAGGCACAGACAAACCGGATGAACTAAAATCTATTTCTTTTTCCGCATAACCCGGAGCGCTTTTCTGCTTTACATTCAGCAATCTGCGCGAACCTTTGGACAGCAAAAGTCTTGTGTCATTTTTCAACACATTAAGCGGGTGAAGCGCCCACAAAAATCGTAACGGTTTTGTGCCTAAATTCATCGCGATATAATCAAACCGGACGGTATGCTCAGAATCAAATGATACTGTGCGTGTAAACTTCATCGGCAAACAATTTAGTTCAACAGTGCCCTTGACGGTATCGTCACTGATACTCACAGACCAGGAACGCGCCCACACTTCACCGTGGTCCGGCAACCGCACGCCCTGATATTCCCCTCCGGGGTAGGCACAGGCATCTATTGTCGGCAGCATATCATCACATCCCGAAGTATCATATTTTTCAAAACAAGCCCCGGGTGTTGGTTTTTTGTAGCACCGGGCAACAGGCTGGAAAAGACTTTCAAACCCGGTTGGCTTGTAACATAATGAAGCCATCTTGAAACCAAAAGCAGGTAAAAGAACGAGGCTTAATGTGCCATTATCCATGATCACGGATCTGCGCCGAAGGTAAGTGCCTTTGCGGATTGTCACATTATTCATTGACTAAAGCCTTCGCCTGTTAATACGGATTTTCCTTTTTAACACCATCTCCCGCGTTGCAGATATAGAAAGATGTTTCCAGCCCGGTTTTTGACCGGTATCCGACTGTAACACGCTTTTTAAAATCATCTACAGCCGCAGTTTTAACTATACTGATTGTACATCCTCCAAATCCCGCCCCTGTCATTCGTGTGCCCAGGCAGCCGGGATGACTCTTGGCTTCATCATACAAAGTATCGAGTTCAATCCCAGTCACTTCATAGTCATCCCGTAAAGAAATATGAGAAGCACACATGACACGCCCCAGTTCTTCAAGGTTCCCTTGACGCAAAGCTTCGGAAGCAATCTTGACCCTTTCGTTTTCTGTCACAACATGCCTTGCCCTTCTGTAAAGAACAGGATCAGCAATGAGGCTCTCGTTTGCCGCCAAAGTCTTAATGTCTAAACTGCAAAGGTCATTAATCTTGAGCTGTTTCTGCAACCGTACGAGTGCTTCTCTGCATTCACCCAGCCGTTCATTATATTTTGAATCAATGAGTCCGCGCTTTTTATTAGTATTAGTCAGCACTAGGCTGTAATCATTTAGCTCCAATGGAACATACTCAAAATCCAGCGTAGCACAATTTAGCAGAATGCCATTACCTTTTTTCCCCATTGCCACCGCGAACTGGTCCATGATACCGCAGGGAACTCCGACAAATTCTTTTTCCGCTTTCTGACACAAAATCGCTATTTTCTTTTTATCAATTAAAAAACCATTTGTCTCAGCAAGACCATAAGCAAACACGACTTCAAACGCCGCTGAACTCGAAACTCCCGCGCCTGCCGGGATTTCACTGAAAAATAACACATCAAATCCATGCTTTAAATTATAACCGTTATCCGATAAAACTTTTAAAACTCCTTTGGGATAATCTGCCCAAGCGATATCCGGATTGTGCTGAAACTCTGCCGTAAGATCAATTTCAATTCTTTCCGGAAAATAATTCATATCTGTCAGGTAAATTTTAAGATCCTGGCGCGGTCGAATGGCCATGTATATAGAAAAGTCCAGCGCCGCGGGAAAAACCATGCCGCCGTTATAGTCGATATGTTCCCCGATCAGGTTAACCCTTGCCGGAGCGCTGAAGAGCTCCGGCTGAATTGGACTTTCCCCGTAAAATTGAACAAACTCTTTTATAATTTCAGTCTTGAGAAGTTCCTTGTCCCAGCCTGATATATATTTCAACTTTGCCGAACGCAATTGACGGGCTGTATCTTCAACCGGGGCTACATTAGCCGCTGCCCACGCGCCCATTTCCGATGAAGCGTAATATTTGATCTTATCTTTACTGCGAAGCGGCGGGTAAAACTCAATGTGAAAATGATAATAATTTTCATGGCCGGCATAATCAGTAGTGTTCACAGGATTAGAATGAAAATTCATCATATAAGGAAATGGACGGTCAAAAAGACAATCAAAACTGCCGGTGATCACTTTCAAAGCTTCAGCCAGCTCTTTTTTTTGCTGGTTGTTTAATTGTGTTAAATAATTGATATGATCCTTAGCCACCAGAAAAACACCGTACGGATAATCAGTAAAATATGGCAGATAGGCGATAAAAGACTTGTTTTCATAGATGATCCTGCGTCCAAAATCTTTTTCTTCTTTGTTTATTCTGCAGATCAGGCATTCAGAGTGCTTATCAAAATGTAATGAAGCGTTATTCAGTTCCGTTCTTATCTTCAGCGGAATAAATGGATAAGCGTAAATCTGCCCATGCGGATGGGGCATCGTCACCCCTACCTCTTCCCCTTTGTTTTCAAACGGGAAAATATACTGGATTTTTTTATCTGCAGAAAGTTCTTTAAACCTGCTGATCCATAACTCAATCAATTTCTCTAAATGAGGTAATGATAGCTCATGCATTGTCGTGGTATGCTCCGATGAGTAGAGAATTACCTCACAACGGCCATAGGCCTGCATGGACTTGTAGAATAAAGAACCGACGGGATCCGTCTCACCCGGATTATTAGACAGAACAGGAAAATCATTGTCATATTTATAGACATCATAAGTGTCCGGCACGCGGCCTGAACCGGGGCAGAAAGGGCACCAGTCCTCCGGCATATTCGGCCTGTTCTGCCTGTTGCCGGCGACCATAGTCCATGTATCCAGGAGTGGATTATATCTAAGTTCAGCCATAACATCCTCCGACACACAATTGTAATGAGACCCAAGCCTCAGAAATCGCAGATGACCTTTAGGTTACAAAGCGCATAACCTGAAGGTCATCTGCGACTGAAGCTTGCAGGTCGAATTATCCCGCGAAGCGGAGGGGATAAGACCCCACAGTTTGCTTTGGTGTTTTATCCCCGTGGATATTTTAACAATATCTATCATATTAACATCAAGAAGAAAATCAGATTGTGTTGCGTATATCTTCCCAAAATATAGCATCGGAGGATTTTTACATACACACTATCTTTTATTGACATACGGGAGTTCCGTCCTTATACTTGTTTTAATGGAAGTAAATACTTATCTAAAAAGGAGGATACAATGAAGATAAGCGCACGTAATGTACTGAAAGGAAAAGTAATCAAAGTTTCAGATGGTGCTGTGAATACAGAAATACTTTTAGAACTTCCGGGCGGAGATCAGGTGGTTTCAATCATTTCGAAAGAATCCGCAACAAAGCTTGATTTGAAATCTGGTAAAACAGCATATGCTGTTATAAAAGCGTCAAATGTAATGATAGCTGTAGATTAAATTTTTCTTTTGAACGCAATGGAAAGGGAGGAATATTGAAATTTCTCTCTTTCCATATTCTTTATTGCTATAAGAAGGATGTCTCAAGTCTTCCGATAGACACAATATTTATTGTAATAATTAACAATGACCAAAAAAATAACGATTCAATGAACTGTAGTTTCTGAATAAATTAGAATAATAAATATAGAGGATAAACGTGGATGAAATATTTATAAAAAAAGTGAAAGCTGCGGCAGTAGCCGGATGGTGGACTGTATTAATCGCCTATTGTATCCTGCTTGTTCAATGGATTGCTTATCTGTTGATAACAAAAACACAGACGGCAGGAATGCTTTGCGTTTGGGGTGGAGGTATCACGTGGCAGGAGATTCGTAACGTCTGGCTATGGGCGATAATTGCATATAAGCTCGGCGTCGCGATGATGATATTTATTACTATTTGGCTGACACTTTGGGCAAGACAATTGGCAAAGAAATAGAATTGTCAGTTGTGACTAAACAGCTTTCAAAAACAAACACTTCTTCCTGTTATCCTCATTTTTAATTTTTCAATTTTATGCTAGGTTACAACAAGTAATCGTTAAACAATCCTTTTTTATTAATAGTGTTAAGAAGTATTATGTATAGCTTGTAATATTAACACTTACGTTTAAAGGGGAACTACTATGAAAAACCATATACATCACGTTCATATCTTTGCCTCAGACCTCAATAAGAGTATCAAATTTTATGAAGAAGCTTTTGATGGGAAAATTGTCCTAGATGTGGAGCTTGCTGGTGCGAGAAATGTGTTTATGAGAATTGGAAATGGGAGAATGCATTTTTATGACCAGTCTCCTAAGTTTTCAGGTAGAGGAAGTATCCATCATTTTGGAATACAAACTGATGACATTGAAGGTGTAGTTAATAAATTGAAATCAATGGGTGTTATTTTTACTAAAAATATTACTGATGCTGGTTTCTGGAAATATATTATGGTACCCGCACCGGATGACATACTAATTGAGTTATTTGAAGTTGATAAAAAACAAATTATACCTGAGTTTCTAAATTATTTTGAATAGAAAAGCCTATCCGACAGCTGTCCATAACTGAAATCTTATAGGTAAACTCAACAAGCATAACTTCCTGAAATATAGCATCAAGCAATTTTATCAAAAACACTTCATTTCGATTGGCAATCCATATTGACTGAAATCAAGTATCCGGTAATTTTAGCAAATATACTCCCTCTCAATCGGAAATAAAAAAGACAACTAGCCTCTAACTTGACGTGTGGTACAAGTATCTGAAGCTTATCACTACCAACATGCTACTAATAAATGGATTGATACTTATGATTTTCTTTAATCTTTGGTAAGTAACTTAAGTTTATGATATATTATTTTTTATCGTACTTAAATAAGTGAACCATGAAAAGTGAATTTTATGGATGAATAATTATTGGTGAGCAAAAATGCAACTAAACCAGAGTGACAATTAACCCCTTTGAACACCATGCGATGATCGAAAAATATAAAAAAGAGAGGGTATGAACATATGGCTGAAGATGTATATATCATAGGAACGGCGATGACCAAGTTCGGGAAATATCTTGACAAAGGAGTCAAAGTGATGACCGGCGAGGCACTGGGATTGGTGCTCAAGAACAGCGTGCTTGAACTCAAAGACATTGAAGCGGCATGGTTTTCTAATTCAGGCTGGGGATACCACTCCTTCCAGCACGCTGTGCGGGGACAGGTGGCTCTGTCCGCAAATGGGCTCGATGGTCTCCAGATCGTCAATGTCGAGAATGCATGCGCCAGCGGCTCCACGGCCCTTCACTCGGCGTGGACATCTATCAAGGCCGGTATATATGATTGTGTACTGGCCATTGGAGCGGAAAAGATGTACGACAACGACAAGGCCAAGACCATGATGATGTTCATGTCCGGCTCGGACGTAGAAGAGCTTCCAAGCTTCATGGCCAAGTTCCAGGAAGAGGAGTTGCAGCGCAAAATAAAGGAGGCGAAGGAGAAGGGACTGGATCCTCCCAAGCAAATCCCCGGCGGCCACTCGGCCTTCATGGATCTTTACTCCATAGGCGCAAGGCTGCACATGCAGCAATACGGAACTACTCAGCGCCAGTTTGCGTGTATTGCCTCAAAGGCACATAACAATTCTGTGCACAACCCCTTTGCTCAGTATACTTTCCCTATGACTGTGGAAGATGTCCTCTCTGACAGAGAGGTTTCCTATCCACTGACCAGGGCCATGTGTGCGCCAGTAGGGGACGGTGCTGCCGCGGTAGTGCTTTGCAGTGAAAAGTTTCTAAAGCAGCGGGCATCATCGGGCAAGGCCATCCGCATACGTGCCTCTGTCCTCAGATCCGGAACAAAAGAGGGGGAAAGCGACATATGTGCAAGGACTTCCAAAGCTGCCTATGAAATGGCCAGCCTCGGTCCCAAGGATATCGATGTAGTCGAGGTCCATGATGCAACGGCTTTTGGAGAATTGTATCAGACAGAGCAGATGGGTTTTTGCCCGAGGGGAGAGGGAGGACCTTTCGCTGAGAGCGGGGCGACAGCCATCGGAGGGAGGATTCCAATCAATCCGAGCGGAGGACTGATTGCCAGAGGGCATCCAGTAGGTGCATCAGGTCTTGCGCAGATTTTCGAGTTGGTAACTCAGCTTCATGGTAATGCAGGCCCCCGTCAGGTTAAGGGGGCACGGATTGCAATGGCCGAAAACGGCGGAGGTTTCCTCGGTCGGGGCGAGGCAGCTATGGCCATTCATATTCTGGAAGGGATCTGAAAAGAATTATCCGAGGAGTTTGAGATGATTGAAAAGAATGTAACTGAATTTCTGGACAGTACTGACAAGTATTAACATGAATAAAATCTTATAAAAAAGAAAGGAGACATGTATAATGACAGCAGCAATTCATTTTTTCGATCGCGGATGGAGTATTAATCCCAACGGTGTAGCCTATTACATGGATGGGCAGGAGTTCACCTTTAACGAGATAGGTGAGCTTTCTTGTCGCATTGCCAACGGCCTTCTTGCCAAAGGGTTCAAGAAAGAAACCAAGGGGGCTGTATGGTCGCTTAATCATCCTATATCTTGGACTTGCACGCTTTCTCTTTGGCGTGCCGGTTTTGCCTGGATACCGGTAAACCCGCGCAGTCCCCTGGAGGAAAACAATTTCATCCTTGAATCATTCGATGCTGAAGTTATATTCTTTACGAAATATTTCGCCAAAGAGACTTTGTCACTTAAAGACAAACTGCCTAAAGTTAAGCTATGGATCTGCATTGACGATGCGGTGCAGGGGGCAATATCGCTTAAGGATTTCATCAAAGATCAACCGGCAACGCTGCCTCAAATCATTTACGAACCGGACGATGTTATCGCGATCTTCCCGACTGGCGGTACCACAGGTCTGCCCAAGGGTGTTATGAATACAAACAGAAGCCTTTCTACTTTTTGTATATTATTCTTGATGAACATATACTATCCGAACGACGAATATCCGGTCAATCTGGCGGCAGCCCCGATGACCCATACTGCGGGAGCACTTTCCCTGCCCTGTTCGGCGCGTGGAGGAAAAGTGGTGGTTGTCACAAAACCAGAACCGGCGTTGATATTTGAAATTATCCGCAAACAGCGCGTTACGGAATTTTTCCTGCCGCCTACAGTCATTTATCGACTTCTGGATGCATTGCCCCCAATGAAAATGTTGATTGCTAAACTTCTTAAAAAAATTGATTTTTCATCTGTCAAATATTTATGCTATGGGGCGGCGCCCATGTCGGTCGAAAAACTGAAAAAAGCAATCAAACTATTTGGACCGATCATGGTGGGAGGTTATGGACAGACTGAAGCTCCGGGGGGGATCTCTTGTTTGCGTATTGAGGAACACTTCAAACGGGGGATCGGCAAGGAATTTGCCGACGATTCGCGGCTTGCTTCCGTGGGGCGACCTGGAATACTCAACAAGGTTGTCATTATGGATGACCAGAACAAAGCTCTTCCGGTGGGACAGACGGGGGAGATCTGTGTACAAGGTGATATCTTAATGAAGGGATACTACAACGCACCTGAAAAGACAGCTGAGACTATCATTGACGGGTGGCTGCATACTGGCGATCTAGGCCACATGGATGCAGAAGGCTATCTCTACATAACGGATCGAAAGAAGGATATGATCATATCCGGAGGCTTTAATATCTATCCACAAGAAGTGGAACAGGTTCTCTGGACCCATCCAGCGGTAAGTGACTGTGCGGTGATTGGCGTGCCTGACGAAAAATGGGGTGAGGCCGTAAAGGCTGTAGTTGAGTTAAAGCCGAATAAGAAGGTTCCCCCAGAGGAGTTGATTGCACTGTGCAAAGAGAAGCTTGGTAGTGTCAAGGCACCGAAAACTGTGGATATTACGTCAGCGCTTCCGCGCAGCACGAACGGCAAGGTACTGAAGAAGGATTTGCGTGCAGAATATTGGAAGGGAGTAAAGGGGAACATCTAAAGGGATTGCACAGCGCCATTTCCTCAACGGCGGACACTGGCTTGTCTTCAAACGGAACGAGCGGGTATGGTCTTGGCACGGGTACTCGCCGGACTGGGGATTTTCTTGCGGATAATGAATTTTATATTATTTTAGGATGGGATCATGAATGATCGAAACAAAGAATTTTCATCACTCAGAACATATAAAGAGGGCATGCAGTGGAATGCGGTGGAACAAATCATTATGGAACGGCGGAGCATCCGTTCGTTCAAAAAAGAGCCGCTGCCCGACAGCATGATTCGGCGGATTCTCGAGGCCGGCAGGTTCGCACCGTCGGCCGGCAACTGTCAGCCCTGGCGCTTTGTCGTGGTCAAAAGTCCGGAGATGCTAGCAGAGATGGAAAAAGACGCGGTGAGACTAGTAAGGCTCTTGATGTTTTTTCTCGATTATACAAGGGGGAGCTGCCTCCGTAGATTAATCACCAAGCCCCTGGCCAAGTTCTACATACGCTTCCTGCCCAACGAGTTGCACCCGGTTCCCTTCGGGCTCATGACGCAGATAGCTCAGAGGTTGACACCTGTTTTCCACAACGCTCCCACTCTCGTTCTACTCGTCGAGGATCGGCGAGGTGTTGGCAGCCCTCCACTAGACATCGGCATCTGCGGCCAGAACATGGTGCTGGCGGCTCATAGCCTGGGTGCTGGCTCCTGCTGGATCGGGCTCATCAAGCTGCTGATGTATTATCCTAAATGGAGAAAGAAATTTGGCATACGCTATCCCTACCGTCTGAACGACTGCATCGCCTTTGGGTGGCAGGAGCCCCGTGGCGACGGCATGGTGCCGCGAGAGGCGCAGATCGTGCAATGGTTTGACGGCGGCCTGAATGACGCGCCGAGATTTGAGACACAAGGAGAATGACTTGATGACTGCAAAATATTCGCTACTCGACAGGATTCTGGTGCCGGACTACGACAACCCATCGCAGATGCAGACGGGGAAGCTTGACTTCGATCAGGAACGATGCAGGGAGTGCGGGATATGCATTTCCCTCTGCCCGGGCGGATGCCTGCTCACCGATACGACCACGAAAACCGATCTGCTAAGCGGTAAGGCACGCGGCGGGAAATACGGCCTTCCGCGCGTGGTCACCACGAAAGCCGGCGCGACGCTCTGCATCGCCTGCTTCGACTGCGGCGCCGCCTGTCCTCATGAAGCCATCAGCATACGGAACAATTTCAATCCGGGATGGCATTTTAAGAGAATTACGCAGACGTCGAACGTTAGATATCCAAAACAGTATTGACCGGAGTCATGGCGCCGTTGGTGATTATAACGGTCGTTTGTTAGACCCACCCGTTTGATAAAAGTAAAAGCGGCGCGATAAAAATAGTTTCGGAGAAATAAATGGAATTCAAATATTTGAAAACGCGAAAAGTTAATGCGACGCTCTGGGTTGAAATTCACAATCCCCCGGTCAATTTTTTGACCATGGATCTACTGGAAGAGCTGCATTCGCTGGTGAAGGCAGTCAGGAAGGATGATTCCATTAGGGTGCTCGTTCTCACCGGCGGGAGGGATGACGTCTACATCATGCACTTTTCCATACCTGAGCTGTTGCGGCTCCATGCACACAACAGACGGCTGTTGTTAAATGTTCTGGTGAAATTCAAGCCCACCGCCGCGCTCCTGAATTGTTGCATGACCTGCAACAACTGGCTGATGGACTGTTTCCCATGGTATGAATGGCTGATGCTAAAAACGGCGAAGCTGATACGGGGCTATTCGTCGGGCATGTTTTTATGGCTCCAGATGACGCGGGCCTACCGAGCGGTTGAGCGGTTGAACAAGGTGACCATTTCCGCCCTCAACGGCTCCTGTAACGGCGGCGGCACTGAGCTGTCGGCCTGTTTCGATTTTCGATTTATGATAGAAGATCAGGGATATACCATCGGTCAGCCCGAGTGTCTGGTGGGAATCGTTCCCGGCGGCGGCGGCACACAGCGTCTCCCCCGGCTTATCGGCAGGGCGAAGGCTCTCGAGTTCATGCTGAAGGGAACACAGTTGACGCCCCCGGAGGCGAAGCAGATAGGCCTGATAACGGACTTCTTCAAGAAAAATGATTTCCTGACAAGGGTACAGGAGTTTGCCGACATGATGAGCAAACGCCCACCGGTAGGGATTGATGCCATCAAGAAAAGCGTGCTGGGCGGCATGAACACTACCTTGCGCCACGGACTGAGTATCGAGCTGGAGCAGAGCCTGCGCTGCCTGGATACCGGGGATACAATAATGGCGATGGAAGAATACATCAAGTACATCAACAAGAATATTCTCACAATCGATATGACCATGGCAAAAACAAAAGATATCGTTGATCTGGTGAAAAAAACGACCGATACGCTGGAGAAAGCCGAAATTTTCAGGGAATTCCAGGGAAAATGATCATGCAAATCAAACGACTCGATGATATATGCAGCAACTGCAAGCTCTGCGTTAGGGAATGCGTTGCCGGGGTATGGCGCATAGTCGATGGCAAGCCTGAGCCAATAGATCCGGATCTGTGCAACCGCTGCAGCCACTGCTTATCCGTGTGCCCCATGGATGCCATCCTTCACAGCGGGCTTGATGCGGGGCAGATCATGAAAGTAAACAAAAAGAGCCTGCAGCCGCAGATATACCACGATATCGTCCTGTCACGCCGAAGCATCAGGCAGTACAAAGACACGCCGGTTCCGCGTGCCATGATTGAGCAGATCATTGACCTGGCCCGTCATTCGCCCACCGCAAGCAACGACCAGAACGTAGGGTATATCGTTGTCACGGAACGGGAGCTCATCAGGCAGACTGCTGGATCAATTTTTTGTTTCGCAGACAGACTGTACGGTAGACTCCAATCCTGGCCGGTGAAACTTTTCATGAGGGCGACAGGGCTCTCGAACAATCGGTATGTCCGGCGCATGGATTACGCGCGGGAACTGGCTGCGGACGGAAGAGACATTATTCTCCACAATGCACCGGTGCTCCTCCTGGTCCACGGGCCGGCAAAAGGAGCCTTCGTCTGCGACAACTGCAGCATCGCGGCAGCGAACATCATCAACTACGCCCATGCCCTCGGCACCTGCTTCATTGGCTTCATGACACTGGCTCTAAGATTTAGTAAAAGTCTTCGGGGAAAAATGAATGTGCCAAACAGCAGGAAGGTTTACGCTAGCCTGGTCATGGGGTATCCAGCGTATGTTCACGCCAGCACGGCATCGAGGAAAAAGGGGGACGTAACATGGATATGAAAAACAGACAGGGACAAAAACGATTCAGCGAGACCGTGCAAACGGAAATCTATATCCATGCTTCGCCCGAGCTGGTCTGGAGCGTGCTTTCCGACTTGCAGGGTTACCGCGAATGGAACCCGATGATCCGTTGTGCCAGCGGAGAATTGAAACAGGGGAACCGACTGAACATATATTTTAACCCGGAAGGATCGAAAGGGAGAACATTTCGGCCAAAGCTGCTGGTAGTAGATCCTGGCCATGAATTGCGCTGGCAGGGGCAGCCGGGCGTGCCACTGCTTTTTGAAAGCGAGCATATTTTCATCATTGAGAAGGCGGGGGAAAGCAGGTCCCGGCTCATTCACGACATGATTTTTTATGGTCTGCTGATCCCGCTTGCCAGAAGCAGAATCTTCAGTACTGTAAAAGGCCACTTCAACGACATGAACCTAGCATTAAAAGAGCGCGTCGAACGAAACCAGGCGGATAAATGATCTTGATGTTCAGAACCCGGATTGTATTATCCATGAAACAGGCTTAATATAATGAAGAAGTTATAACCCCTCTGATTCCTGAACGTATATTTTATTTTGAGCATCATAGGTGCCAGGAACTACGCCGTTTTTTTCCAGCTCCTTTTTGATGATCCTTTGGGTTTCTGTTTTAAGAAACTCATTGACTATTTTTACAAATCGCGGAACTGCAAACTTCGCTAGATCCTCCTTTAGAGACTCAATCAAGTCAGCTTCTTTCAAGGTATGCCCATCGACCAGGGAAACGCACGCCATGATTTCATCCTCGGCAAGGTCTGACGGAATCGCGTATACGGCCGCCTCGAGCACCGATGGGTGTTTTTGGATCGTATGCTCCACCTCATAGGCGGACACGTTTTCGCCCTTGATGCGCATGAATTCGGCGTTGCGGCCCACGAAGTAGAGATAGCCTTTGTTGTCCCTCTTTACCAGATCGCCGGTATAAATCCATCCGTTCCTCAACTTATCATTTGATGCCTTCTCGTTTTTAAAGTATTCAACCGATTTCTTTTCGCCCCGCGATTCGAAGATAAGCTCGCCCGGGGTGTCGTCTGGAACGTCGTTCCCATAATTATCAACCAGACGGTATCCAACGCCGGGGCTCGGCTTACCGATTGACCCCACCGGTGCGTTGCCAAGGTTCATGATACTCTTACCGCCGCCGTCGATAGCGCCGTAGGCTTCATATATTTTAATTCCGAACCTTTTTTCGAATTTCTCCCACTCGTCCACTGGGCAAGCAGCCGAGCAGGTGAAACGCACCCTGTTATTCCTGTCATTTTCTTTCGGCGGCTGTTTCATGAGGATGGGAATCATGACGCCGAGGGTGTTGAAGGCGGTAACATTGTAAGTTCGTATGTCATCCCAGAACTTGCTGGCAGAGAATTTTTTCGCCAGGACCACTTTTGCTCCCCGTTGCATGCCCAGGGTTACGCAGAGAGCGAGCGCGTTGCCGTGGAAAAGAGGAAGACATGTGTACAGGACGTCTGATTTTCTATAGAGAGCGTCCGCAATTATCGAAAGTAACTTCACTTGAGTTTTTCCATAACGGTACATTACCCCCTTGGGCATGCCAGTGGTGCCCGACGTATATAGTATAAAGCAGATATCTTCCTTACTATATTTTCTATCAGGTTTTTTCGGTGATTGGTCGTATGCGTTTGATAAAGACAACATGCCTTTGGGTAGGGTCGGCTTACCCGAAGCTGACGTTTGATTCACGATGATTGTTTTTATCTTTTCTATTCTGCTTTCGATCTTGTTGTATATATCGAGGAATTCCTCATCGATGACGATGAACTCGGCATCGCTGTGATTGAGAATATACAAAAGGCTATCCCCTCGCAGCGACGTATTTATAGGGACTGAATACATCCCGATTTTTTGGGATCCTATAAATATATCTAAATACTGCGGGCAATTACCCATTATGATGGCAACTCCTTTGCCGCTGCCAGCACCCAGCGACAGGAGAAAATTGGCAACCCGGTTTGCGTTTTGATCCATCTGCCGGAAGGTAAATTCTTTATGTTCAAAAAGCAGAAATACTCTGTCTGAATAAATGCGGGCTTTTTCTTCAATGAGATCGGCCCAGCTCATGTCTTCCACGATTTCTTTCGTTTTTTTCAAGCTTCTGAAATTTGCTTTGAGTGTACCGCGCCGCCTTTCGTCTTTAATAAATTTCAACAAGCTTCTGGCAAATAAGAATCCGTTTCTTAAATTTGCAAACAAATACATGAAGTCTCCTCCTCCTTATTTCACAGGCGCTTCCAGTATATGGATGCACATGGCGGCCTCTTCCTGTCCAAGTGCACCGCCACCGTTTTCCGCCAGTGCGATACGAGCACCCTTAACCTGCCGTGAGCCTGCCTTCCCCCTCAACTGTGTAACCAGCTCATGAATCTGAGCCAGTCCCGAAGCGCCGATGGGGTGTCCGCGCGATTCAAGTCCGCCACTAGGATTTATGGGAATTATACCCCCGATTTTTGTGGCTCCGCTCTGTGCAAAAATCCCGCCTTCACCTTCGGGGCAAAAGCACAGAGCCTCGGCCTGATGTAGTTCTCCAAAGGCTGTGGCATCATGAACTTCGGCGAGATGGACATCCCTGGGGCCAAGCCCCGATTTCTCATATGCGATTTTGCTGAGACGCTCACCAATATCTATTTCATCGACACCACGCTCACGTCCTGATCCGAGCACGGACGCCCTGACTTTAACCGATTGAGATATCAGACCTAGCCGCTTTACCGTGTTTTCATCGCATAGTATTGCTGAGGCGGACCCATCGCCGATGGGCGCGCACATGGCCCGCGTAAGTGGCCAGGTAACCATGCGATCAGCCAGCACCTGTTCAACCGTGGCTGTAAAATTATATTGCGCATTGGGATTCAGCGACGAATGGAAGTGATTCTTGGATGCGATGACGGCAAGCTGTTCCGGGGTACTGCCGAATTTTTTCATGTGCTGACGAGCAGCCCAGCCATAGACGTCCATGAAGGGAGAATGGTCCCCCGCCACTAAATTTCTGAGTTCCTTTAGAGTATCCGCGCTTATATAATCGCTCAAGCGCAGATATACCTTGAACATATCCATATATTGTTTTAATTTTTGCTTCATGGGAGTTTTTTTCTTTTTCGATTTCGGACCTGCTTTTGCCAGGGAAGCATATTTCATTATATGCTCACGCATATTCTTTTTATCTTCATCAGTCATGCCGGATGAAGAGATATTGGCGATAATCGCTGATATGTTTTCAATGTCCAATCCTCCGAGAAAGGCAGCGAATACAAACATTTTGTTGTGGTGATGAAGTTTCTCTGCGCCCACAGCCATTGTAATATCGTACAAACCGCTTGCCACGCCGAGCCACGCGTGATGAAAGGCAGTGGATCCTCCAGCGCAGGCGTTTTCTACATTAGTAATAGGTATTGATTCTATCCCGATAGGCCGCATTGCAACTTGTCCCCTGATGCAGTCCTGACCACTTGCATATCCCCATCCTGAATTGGAAAACCAAAGGGCCTGGATCTCATTTTTATCAAGACAGGCATCCTTGAGGCAGGGAATTACAGTTTCTGCGGAAAGGTCCTTAATACTTTTTTCAACATATCTGCCGAATTTTGTAGTGTGTGCCCCAATAACGTAAACATCTCGCATAAAAATTCCCATCCATTTCTTTTGTTGTTTACCGCTTAGTTTATTTTTATAACTCTTTTATTGCTTTCATCTAACCAGCCTGTAATACATTGCACCGTTTTTCAAATTTGACAACACGGTCTTTGCCTTCTGGAGAACCTGCAGGTGTGTATAGACTTCAGAAACCGCCAGAAATACCTCCAGCGGAAGTCGTTTCCCCCGAATCTCGGGAAAGAGTTTTCTCCCGATCTGGTACACAGTGAATTCACCATCGTGCAATATGGATATTATATTTTTCTGACGCAGTGAAAACTGGTCGCGGAACAAGGCTATGGTCTTTCCAATATCGTCTATAGGTTCGCCATGTGCCGGATACACTATACGCGGGACTATTTTTTCTATCCTGCTAAGGGAGTCATAGAATTCAACCTGACTCATACGCCGGGGAAGGATAAAGTCGGTTTCCAGCATAACGAAAGCATTGGGTGTAATGTGGCCGAGGATATGGTCACCGGGGAAAAGGATTCCCTCTTTTTCAAGATAAAGACAAATGGAGCCGCGGGTGTGGCCTGGCGTTGTTATGACTGAGGCCTCGTAGTCTCCAATGTTTATTTTTTCTCCATCGCTAAGGAACCGGTCAATAGGACAATTTTTCGCCATTGACTTGAAAAGCAACAACAAGAAAACCAGAGATAATTGAAAAATCCATGGTACTCCCATTAGCCGGTAGTATCTGATGAATTTTGTCATGGGCACTTCCAGGCCGTGTTCAATGATGGCACTATCTTCTTCATGGGCCAGCACCTTCGTGGCTTTGCAGGATCCCTTAACAATCGTCCGCGCCGCACCGTAATGGTCAATGTGACCATGGGTGAGGATTATCTGATCTATATCGGAAAAGACCATCCCCAGTCCGGCGAGTACCCGTTCTAAGACAGTCACCGACTTGAGCGTGCCGGTGTCGATAAGGGTCACTGTCTTACCTGTAAAGAGATAGGCGTTTACAGGCCCCGGCTTTTCTCCCGGCAGCGGAAGTGTAATCCTGTATATGCCAGGATATATTTCCCGACAGCGAGTCCGTGAATTTGCTTTCATTATACCATCAATCATTCTATATTTTCCTAGTTATGACCGGCTGTCATTAAACCCCATTTCCAAAAGAAAATTATACCACGCCCGTCCCCGCTCGTTCCGGTTGAAGACAAGCCAGTGTCCGCCGGTGAGGAAATGACGCCGTGTAATCCTCCAAGTGTCGCATAACTCCTTAACGTATACGAAGGGGCAGACCAAGTCGCCCCGCGATGCCACCACGAGAATTCTGTCTTCAGGCAGGCGCGGCAAAAGTTGTAGGGGGGAGTGAAGCTCCCAGACCTGTTTTATCTTGCGGTGCAGCGTTTCGTCCAAAGCGAAGGTATGTCGTGCCGTATCCGGCCCCAGGGGCCGCGAAAAATTGACCGCAGGCACGATCATCGCAGCGAAGGCATGGATATCCGTCAGGCCGGTGAAAAGTGCCGTGTTGTAGCCCCCCAGGCTAGCGCCGATCAAGCCGGTCGCAGTGGACCCAAGATCCGAGAGTATTAGAAAGGTGCTGTACAGGTCATGCATCGCCTGGCCAAAGCACTCGCAGGTCATGACCACATCATCAGGCTGCAGGTATATCCCCCGCTGTCTGAGCGTGCCGGTGCCCCGCTTCCAGTGGAATGGCGCGATGAACAGAGCAACATCGAGGCCACTGTTGAAGAGAGTATCGACTTTGAACATCGCTTGCGCCTGTTGCGGTTCACCCAGCATGAAGCCATGATGACAGAGCACGGTTTTGCGACCCCTGTCCCCGTGGGTCCAGCGGATAAGATAACCGGTGCCGTTAGCTTCAAAGGAATGATAGCGCTCCCTGATAAGGGGATTTTTTGCCGTGTAACCGCTCTCATAGGCAATGGTCTGATACTCTCCGTCATGGTAGGGCTTTCTCTTCGTTATGGTGTACGGCGGGGCTTTCGATGGAAAAGTAAAAAATGACGCCGGGTCGTCAACATAGCCCTTGGTGAAGTAGAAATCAATCTGTGATTCGTACTCTTCGTGGCTGATTGTTCTCCGCGCTTTAAAGGGATTGAGGATGCGGGGAGCAGTAAGAAATATCCGGTCGACGAAACTTCCCGTGAAGTCAAGCAGGCGTTCTTTTGTTCCGATTGTCATGGATTCCCATTCTCTGGCTCTATATCACAATGCGATTATCTTATTCTTTTTTCAGCAAGCGTTTCACTATGGAAATCAGTTCATCCACGCCCATTTCGTTGATCTGGCAGATCGAGCTACTGGCGCTCTTCAAATTCACGGAATTATTGCCGGCCCATTTCCGGGCGGTTTCCAGATCCTTGATGCCGGTTGTAAAAAGAGCATTCTTGGCACTATAGTCTGTGTCTTCCAGCATCATTTCCAGCAACATCTTGGTGAAGGGCCATTGGTCGGTAAGAAAGTTTTTACCGGAACTTTCGTTTATCACACCGGCCATGATGTCGGGATCCAGACCTGCCCGACACCCGAGGTCCATGGCCTCCAATGCTACCAGTCCGGCAGTAGTCGCTATTATATTGTTCACAAGCTTCATAGCGGAACCGGTGCCTAGAGGACCCATGTAAAAAATCTTGTCCGGATCGCCCATCGATTCCAGTACCGGTTTTACTTTGTCGAAGATGCTTTTTTCGCCGCCCGCCATGATGGCCAACTTTCCAGCCTCCGCCAGGAGGGGGGCGCCGCTGACCGGTGCATCGAGTAGTTCGATGCTCTTCCTTCCCATACCGTCGAGCTTCCGGCGCAGTTGTTTCACATCGTCAGGCGACACGGTGCTCATGACGATAATCGGCAGGGAAGCGGAGGACGGTAGGGCCGGACATAATTTCTCGACGACATCGTTGACCTGGTCCATGTTATGCACCATGATGATGACCACGTCAGTGTCGGCAAGACCGGAGACAGCGGGGCAGGCGACAGCGCCATCACGGGCGATAATTTCCAGCGCCCGGGGGTTTTTGTCATAAGCCTTTACGGTGAAGCCGCCGGTCATGAGCGATCGCGCCATGGGCGCCCCGATAAAACCAACGCCGACAAAACCGATTGTCCAGCCGGCGTCGGAAGACACTTTACTCTTTTTAAGAAGCCCGGCGAGCCTCTGGAATCCGATGAGATGTCTGAACCCGCCCTCGACGGTAATCTCGTTTGCCTTCATGCCCAGTGCGAAAGCATCCTTATCCTTCGATGTCAATATGGCAAAGCCCTTGGCGGCATCCTGGAAGCGGATGACGCAGTCGGGCAAAGCGTGGCAAGTGGCGGTGGACAAGAAGCTGCCGCCCAGAAAGGCATAGTGGCGCACCACCTTTCCGTCTATGGTCATCAGCTGGTACACCGCATCACTGCGAGACGCCAACTTTTTAAAATTCAAGTCCTTTTTCATTGCCCTCTGCATCATTCTGCCGAGGAGCCAGAGCAGTATACGGAATTTCATAAAAGCCTCTCTTTTGCGGTAGATTGATCAGCTCTTTCCTTCAGACACATAGGAGACGGTAAAAATAGGGCTGACCTGTTTATTGTACAGTTCTATACATATACTTTTTCATGATCAAAATCGATCGGATATATTAAAAACATATATCTATATATATTTATAATGTCAATAATTGAAAAAGTGGCTTTTATTGGTTGTTCACTTCCCCGTACTGAAGCCGCGCATTATTTTTCGGCTTGCTCTTTCAATGCCCGGGGCATTTCGTTGAATTGTCCTGAGAAATATTTCCTCACAAGAGGGGACAGCAGCCTATGGCAATCCTTACTGCAATTCCAAACCAAAAATTGTGTAGTTGTATATGCATGTAACATTTGCTTTTTTCTGAAATTGACATATAAGCCCGCTCTAAGCTAAAATGAAGAAAAACGAGGAGAAAAGGCAATGCTGATATTTCTACCCGGATCACTGCGCGGTTCAATTGGAGTCACATTCCTGGTTTTAAATACCTTGTTCTGGGCTGTTCCTGTATATATAACTGCTGTATTCAAGCTTATACTGCCGTTTCGTGCAGCGCGGGGATTATTTGATACAATACTTAATTTTCTATCTTATGCTTGGATCTACTGCATCAACGGCTTTATCGGAATCATTAAAAATGTTGAATATGATGTTGAAGGGCTTGAAGAACTCAAACTGGATGAGTGGTATCTCGTAATTTCTAATCACCAGACATGGGTTGATATTATTGTTCTTCAGAAAATATTTCACGGCCGCATTCCCTTTCTAAAGTATTTTCTGAAAAAGGAGCTGATATGGTTGCCCATACTGGGGCTTGCCTGGTGGGCGCTTGATTATCCTTTTATGAAGCGGTACTCTGCTGAACTTATAAGAAAGAAACCGCATCTCAAGGGCAGGGATATCGAAGCCACGAGGAAGGCATGCGCAAAATTTAAAGACAGGCCCGCTTCGATAATGAACTTCGTTGAAGGGACCCGTTTTACCTCCGGGAAACATGTTGCACAGAGCTCTCCATACAGACACCTTCTTAAGCCGCGGTCGGGAGGCATTTCGTATGTTCTTTCAGCGATGGGTGAAAATATGCGAAAAGTTATCGATGTTACCATCGTTTATCCGGACGGAGTGGAGAATGCCTGGGAGTTTTTCTGCAGCAGAAAATCCCGAATAATAGTACGGATAGAGATATTACTAATAGATCAAAACCTTCGTGGGCAGGATCCCGATGATCCGGAATACAGGAACCGTTTTAACAGCTGGCTGAACGCCCTTTGGGAAAAGAAAGATAGTAAAATAACACAGGAGATGAAACGCATGGCAGAGCATTATGCCGGGATAAAATTATCATCGCTTGAACTTAGCACCTGAGCTCTACTGTTACTCTCTTTCCAATCGTAATCCTTTTTCAGAGGAATGACTCCTGCTGGACAGTTGTATATGGAGACAGCAATTCCGTTTATCAAATATCCTGCTGGCTTTACCTCTTTCGGAACTGACAAACTGGCGCTGTTATCTATTGACATACACGGTTGCATTACCTATACTTAAATCGAAAGTAATGGAGGAATAAATTATGTACAGAAAAACAGCAGGCTTGATCACCGTAATTTTGACGCTATTTATGGCAACTGCAATTAACGCTGCGGAAAATAGTCCGCCAAAAGTGGGAAGCCCAATGCCTACTTTTGAATTAACAATGCTAAATAATCCTGTCGATCTTAAATATCTCGGCCTGCCAGCAAGCGGCAAATCTTTTAAGATTAACCAGGTAAAGGCAAAAGTTGTGGTCATTCAAATCTACAGCATGTACTGTCCTTATTGTCAGGCCGAGGCGCCTAATGTCAATCGTCTCTATGCGGCGATTGAAAATAGTCCGACGCTCAAAGATAAAATTAAAATTATCGGTATAGGTGCAGGCAATACGCAGTTTGAAGTTGCAACTTATAAGAAGAAATACTCGGTCACGCTTCCGCTGGTTCCCGATGATGATTTTAAAATCCATAAAATAATGGGTGAAGTGAGAACCCCTTATTTTATTGCTGTAAAATTAAGTGATGGCGGAAAGACTGAAGTCATCTATTCGCGCCTGGGGGCGCTGGGAGATGTCGATGTGTTTCTTGCGCAGCTTGTAACTTTATCCGGATTGAAATAGGAGGGTAGAATGAAAAAAGTAGAAATTCTGACAGTTATCGCTTTTTGCTTTTTAACCTATAACGCTTATGCCGCCTCTGATGCATTTAAAGATAATATTTTTAATCCCGGCCAGTTAAAGCCTGTTGACAGTGTGTTGAAAGTTAAAGTGGGGCAAAAGGCGCCAGATTTTACACTCAAGGCTGTAAGCGGCAAAACGGTGTCGCTCAAGGATTATAGAGGCAAGAAAAATGTTGTAATTTCTTTTGTTCCTGCCGCATGGACACCGGTTTGTTCCGATCAGTGGCCGGGCTACAATATTATTTCGGATATATTTGAAAGTAATGATGCTGTATTATTGGGAATCACAGCGGATAATATTCCCACTCTTTTTTCCTGGACAAATCAAATGGGTAAATTGTGGTTCGAAGTACTTTCGGATTTCTGGCCGCATGGGGCAGTGGCGGCAAAATTCGGCGTGCTGCGATCGGAAGGTGTTGCGGAGCGGGCGCTCTTTATTATTGATAAGAAAGGCATTATCCGTTACATTGATGTCCATAACATCAATCAACGTCCGGCTTTGGAAGACCTTGTGCGGGAACTGGAAAAACTAAAGTAAGATATTATTGAGAGTTAGATTTTGGATGAGCAGCGGAGAACAATGAATGAGAAGCAAATGTTTCATGTCCATAATATGATCATGATCGGTGCTACCGGCCGTAACACCGGTAAAACCGAGATGGCCTGCAGGCTTATCAAAAAATTTATTTCCAGTTACACGGTAATTGCGCTAAAAGTTACAACAGTCAAAGAAGATGATGGGGAATGCCACGGGGGTGATGGACGCAGTGGCAAGTACAGTTCTTTGAATGAAAACTATTTATTGATTGAGGAAGTCTTAAATAATCCAAACAAAGATACAGGTAAAATGCTGGCAGCAGGTGCGCATAAAGTTTACTGGCTGGAAGTAAAAAAAGAATATCTGACTGAGGGCATAGAAACTTTTTTAAAACTGATCAGCAATGGCCCCGACAAAATCATCATTTGCGAATCCAACAGTTTGCGAACGGTAGTAAAACCGGGATTATTTCTGATTAATCAGAATATCAGGGAATCGGCGATTAAACCTTCCTGTCAGGATGTACTCAGTCATCAAGATTATATGATCCACTTTGATAGTGAAAAATTTGTTTTTGATATTGATGCCGATGATATAAATTATACAGACAAGCGCTGGTCTGTCAGAGAAAACGCGACAGCCATAATTCTTGCCGGTGGTCAGAGTAGCAGAATGGGCGAGGATAAAAGCCTGCTTGTTGCCGATAATCTCCCCATTATCGAGAAAATTGTCCGCCAGTTAATAGGACATTTCCGTCAGATTGTTATCGGAGCTAATGATATTGAAAAGTACCGTTTTCTAAACCTGCCGGTTGTGCCGGATCTGGAAAAAGGCAAGGGGCCTTTGATGGGTATATATTCAACGTTATTGCAATCAAAGCATGAGATAAATTTTGTGGTTGCCTGCGATATTCCTGATCTGAATATGGATTATGTCCAGGAGTTGATGCGGCAGGCAAAGTGCCATGAAATAGTTATGCCGACCTGGGGCGATGGCAAATTTGAACCTCTATTTGCTGTTTATAATAAGTCCATTTTGGCTAAAGTAAAAAAACTGTTGGACAATGGCCAGAGAAAAATCAGTCTGTTATTTGACTCAACCGATGTTAAGTATCTGCCAATGCCGGATGCGGGTAAATGGTATAAGAATTTGAACACAAGGGAAGATTATAAAAATTACATAAAACAAGGACAAGCAGGGTAGAATAAAAGTATGATTTCTTATGAAAAAGCTTTTGAAATAATTATGAATTCCGCGTTTACACTGGAGAAGGAATCCGTGGGATTGGCACAATGTCTTCACAGGATTTTGGCCGAGGATATTAAGTCGGATATTGATATGCCGCCATTTAATAAGTCGGCAATGGATGGCTATGCTTGCCGCAGAGAAGATTTGCACGAAACGCTAAACGTAATTGAGATCATCCAGGCCGGATACCGGCCACAGAAAACTGTTGGTAAAAATGAATGCTCGAAGATCATGACCGGGGCTATTGTCCCTCCGGGTGCGGACTATATTGCCAAAGTGGAGAACACAGAAGCCACTCCGGACAATAAAATTCGGATCACTGAAAATGATATCCCCGCCAATATCTGCTATCAGGGTGAAGATATTAAACGTGGTGAATTTGTATTGCGTCGGGGGGCGTTGATTTTGCCCCAGCATATTGCGGTGCTTGTCAATGCCGGCATAAGCGTTGTTCCTGTATATAAAAAGCCCAGGATAAGCATTATCACTACGGGGAGCGAACTTCGGGAACCGGGCGTGCCTCTGCCTGACGGTTGCATCCGCAACAGCAACAGTTATCAATTGATCGGGCAACTGCAAAGAATGTTTATTGAGCCTGACTATTTAGGTATTGCCGCTGATACGGAAAGTTCACTGGATCTTCTTATAAAAAAAGCATTAAGCTCAAGTGATATCGTTCTGCTTTCCGGTGGAGTCTCCATGGGTGATTATGATCTGGTCCCCGCTGTACTTGCGGGAAATGGTGTCAAAATCTTATTTAACATGGTGGCAATGCAACCCGGTAAGCCGCTGACATTCGGAACCAGAGGTAAAACCGCAATATTTGCTTTTCCCGGTAATCCCATTTCTACTTTTTTCCCTTTTGAAATTATGGCTAAACCATTTATCTACAAATTAATGGGGCATGACTATATTACCAGGACGTTTCCACTTATCACAGGAGTTGATTTTACGCGTAAAAGAGCTGAACGCAAAACTTTTATTCCGGTTCAAATTAAAAACGGCAAAGTGTTTCCGATAGAATTCCATGGATCAGCTCACATAAATTCCTTGTGCTTTGCTGAAGGAATTATCTCTTTTCCGTTGGGAGTGTTGGAAATTAAAAAAGGCCAGGCAGTTGAAGTTATTTCATTGTAAAAAAGCGCGGTAGGAGGATTAATGAAAAGCCTGTCACATTTGGATGAACAGAACAAACCGAAGATGGTGGATGTAACGGATAAAGAGGAATCATATCGAATAGCGCAAGCCCGTGGCTCGATCCTGATCAATCGCGAAACTCTAGATTTAATAACGGAAAATAAAATAAAAAAGGGCAATGTTTTAATTACTGCCGAATTGGCCGGCGTGCAGGCAGCCAAGAAAACATGGGATCTTATTCCCTTGTGCCACAACCTGATTTTATCCAAAGCCCAAGTGGATGCCAGGATTATTGAAGACGGGGTGGAAGTTACAAGCGAAGTCAAATGTATCGGGCAGACGGGTGTGGAGATGGAAGCCCTTACTGCTGTTAGTATTGCGCTACTGACAATTTATGATATGTGCAAAGCGGCTGATAAGACAATGATTATCCGGGAAGTTAAATTGATTAGAAAAGAAAAAACCAAGAGGATGTAAATAATTTTCATTGGGAGATTAAAGTGGATTTAAAAGCAAAAGTTTATTCAGTAAATATTTCGGAAGAAAAAGGCACGATCAAAACACCGGTGAATAAAATCATGCTTGGAAGTAAAGGGATCAAAAGCGATGCCCACAGTGGTACATGGCATAGACAGGTCAGTTTGCTGGCCAAAGAACGAGTGGATGATTTTGCCAAAGAAGCTAGTCGAAAAATTCAATCGGGGGAATTTGCTGAAAATATAACTACTTCCGGAATTGATTTAACTAAAGCAAAACTTCTGGACCGTTTCAAGATCGCTAATACTTTGCTGGAGGTGACCCAGATCGGTAAAGCCTGTCATGGCAGTAATTGCGCCATTTTCCGCGAAGTTGGAAAATGTGTCATGCCGAAGGAAGGTATTTTTACTCGAGTGCTCAAAGGAGGCGCGATTAAGAAAGATGACAAAATTATTCACTATCCCCGGACGATTAAAGTAAAAGTAATTACTCTTAGTGACAGGGCAAGCGCGGGCGATTATGAAGACCTAAGCGGTCCGAAGATAATTGACATTTTAAATAATTATTTTCAAGACCGGCCATGGAATATATCCTTTGAAAAAGTCCTCATCGCGGACAACTCCATCTTGCTCAAAAAAGAAATAATGAAAATAAAAAAAGATAATGTTGATATATTATTTACCACGGGAGGCACAGGAATCGGTTCTAGAGACATAACTCCAGATGTCATTGCACCACTGTTGACTATGGAATTGCCGGGTATCATGGATCTGATTCGGTTGAAATATGGTGAAAATAATCCGGGTGCATTACTTTCCCGTTCTATCGCCGGAACGATCAACAAAACATTTGTTTTTGCTCTGCCGGGCAGTGTTAAAGCTGTAAAAGAGTATACCGAAGAAATAGTAAAAATACTGGAGCATTCAATATTTATGCTCTACGATATCAGTCAGCATTGATAGTAATGAAGCTTGTCCCCGCGAAGACTGGGATATCAAGGGTCCATATGAATCATCAGTGCTGACCAATACATTTTGTGGTCAATATTTATTGTGAAACTCCAATTCCGCAAGAGCAGCGGAATTGGTAAGTTGAATCCCGCCGTTGGCGGGACGCAGCGGAGGGTATAATACCCCGCAGCTTGCTTTGGGGTTCATACACGTGATTTGACGTGCAAGAAGGAGTTTCTTATAGTTTAACCATAAACAAGCAATGTCTTATAAAAGGCGAAAGGAACATTCATGGGGACAATACATAAGACAGGTTGTGTTCTCTGCGCACAGAACTGCGGGCTCATTGTCGAGGTGGAAAATAACCGTATCGTTAAAGTGACGCCGGATAAATCCAATATTAGAAGCGAAGGGTATTTCTGCCGGAAAGGGATGAACATTGCCTATCACCAGCACAATGCCGATCGTCTTAAATATCCTTTAAAGAAGGTGGGCGATAAATTTGAACGTATCTCCTGGGATCAGGCTATTGATGAAATTGCCGAGAAACTCAAAAGCATTGTCGGTCAATACGGACCGCGTTCGTTTGCCTATATGGGAGGAGGCGGGCAGGGCTGCCATTTTGAAGCGGCCTTTGGTGTGCGCCTTCTGAGGGGGATTGGTTCTCAGTATCACTACAGTGCCCTGGCTCAGGAATTTGCCGGTGCTTTCTGGGTGTGCGGAAGAACTCACGGGCGTCAATACCTGCATGATCAACCAAATGTGGCCGAAACCGACCTCCTTCTGGTGCTGGGTTGGAACGGAATGCAGAGCCACCAGATTCCTCAGGCTCCTCGTCAACTTCAGCGGCTCTCCAAAGATCCCGATAAACTCCTTATTGTCGTTGATCCACGGCTCTCGGAGACGGCAAAAATTGCCGATATTCATCTTCCCATCCGCCCCGGAACGGATGCCCTGCTTCTCAAGGCGATGATTTCCATTATCCTGAAGGAGGGTTGGGAGAACAAAACCTACATGGATAATTATACATCAGGCTTTGAACAGGTTAAATCTTTATTCCAGAATTTTGATACGCGCGCGGCGGTGAAAACCTGTCAACTTGATTTTGATCAGGTACGGGAGGTTGCCCGTCTTTATGCTACCCGTAAATCGTCCCTGCGCTATGATCTGGGCATCTTCATGGGACGTCATAGTGGTTTATCTTCGTATCTTATTGTCATTCTTCAGGCCATCTGCGGCCGCTTGGGAGTTGAAGGCGGCAATGTCATGAATGGCCACATGATACCCATTGGGTCTCACACGGACGAAAGAAATCCCAAAAACTGGCGCACTATGGCCACAAACTCGTTTCCCGTTTGCGGCACCTTTCCGCCCAATGTCATGCCGGAAGAAATTATGTCGGATCATCCGGAGCGGCTTCGAGCTGTTCTGGTTGCCGGTTCTAACCCGCTTCGTTCTTACGCGGACACTACCGCCTATGAACAGGCCTTTAATCGTCTTGACCTTCTGGTGACAGCAGAGATAGCGATGACGGAAACAGCGGCTCTTTCCCATTACGTATTGCCTTCCCGTTCCGGTTACGAATCATGGGATGGAACATTTTTCCCTATGACCTATCCGGGTATTTTTTTCCAGATGCGTAGGCCCATTATCGAACCCGAAGGCGAGCTTCTGGAACTGGGCGAAATCCATCTGCGGATAGCCGATAAGATGGGGCTGATTCCTCCGATACCGGATAGCCTCTACAAAGCTGCGCAAGAAAGCCATGCAGCCTTTGCCCATGCCCTGATGGAATATGCCATGACAGAACCAAAAGCTTTAAAAAGCATGCCTTTCATTTTAGGAAAGACTCTGGGAAAAGTAATGGGTTCTGTCCATCTGGCAGCCCTCTGGGGAATGCTGCAGGTCGCGCCCAAATCTTTCCATGAAGATGCCGCAAGAGCAGGTTTCAAGCCGGGAGCAACGCTGGGCGAAGAAATCTTTCAGCAGATTATGGATCATCCCGAAGGTATCTGGGTGGGGAAGGTTGATGCGGAAAATAATCTGGCCAGTATCAAGACGGATGACGGGAAAATCTGTCTGCACATTCCGGAGCTTCTTGATGAACTAAAAAGCGTTGACGCGGCACGTGAAGAAGCAGCGCTGGTGATGCCTCGCGAATATCCTTTAATTCTGATGGCGGGAAGGCACATTTCCACAAATGCCAATACGCTTATGCGTGATCCAGCCTGGAACGAAGGCAAGCGAGTCTGTACGGTGGCCATGCATCCCGCTGATGCCGAAGCCTTGAAATTGAAGGACGGTCAGCAGGTTCGGGTAACGACAGAGGCTGGTTCCGAGGAGATCGAACTGGAGGTGACAGATACTGCAAAGAAAGGCCATATTGTCATCCCGCATGGATTTGGTATGGTTTACAACGGCAAAAAATACGGGGCGAATGTTAATCGCTTGACGAAGAACACACACCGCGACCAGTTTGGCACGCCAATTCATCGCTTTGTGCCATGCCGGGTAGAGGCTCTCTGATTAATATTTGACCAGATCCAAAACCATTGCATCTCAGGGGAAGCGCTTTGAGTTGAGGTATTACAAAGCAGGAGTACAGAATGAACATCGGTCCGTACAGTTTTGATGAATTCATCGAGAAGATTAAAGTGTTCCATGGCAGCATTGCTCCGGGTATAGTGGCGGGCGGTATCATGGTGGATATTGCCAGGGCTAATCTCCCTCAAGGCGAGTTTTTCGATGTTATTTGTGAGAGCCAGCACTGTATGCCCGATGCTGTGCAGCTTCTTACACAGTGTACCATCGGTAACCGCTGGCTCAAGATTGTCGACACAAGCCGCTACGCGCTTACCTTCTACAACAAGTATACAGGCGATGGTATTCGGGTATATCTCGATGCAAAGAAGCTACAGGAATGGCCTGCCATCAGGGCCTGGTTCCTGAAGGAGAAGCCGAAAAAAGATCAGCAACAGCAGCAGGTTCTAGATGAGTTCCGCAGGGCGGGTTCAAACATCTATAGTACGGCAAAAGTCACTGTGAAGGACTCATATATCACCTTTCCGGGGAAGAAACGTTCCAGCATCAGTTTATGTTCTTCCTGCGGTGAGGCGTATCGTAGTGATCTTGGAGAGACCTGCCCTGCATGTCAGGGCAAGAGTCCTTATCTGTAGGATGGGTGGATCTTTGACAAAACCCACCAATTCAAGAAGTATAAATAGTAATGAAACGGAGCAGTAGATGGACCCATCAATTCTTGCCTATTTGATAATCTGTATCTTCACGGTGGCCATTCTCTATTCCTGCGTCGGTCATGGGGGAGCCTCAGGGTACATCGCCGCCATGACAATCTTGGGTTTGACGCCTATGTTTATCAAACCCACGGCCCTGATGCTCAACATCATGGTCTCCGCCATAGCCTCCGTCCATTTCTACCGGGCCGGGTATTTCCGATGGTCCGTGTTCTGGCGATTCGCGCTGACATCCATACCGTTTTCTTTTATCGGCGGCTACTATGTGCTCCCTGCCTACACTTATAAGTACATCATTGTCTTCATCCTCTGGTTCTCTGCAGTTCAGCTCTTTGTCCGGCAGGTCATGCAAAAAAATGAAATACGACTTCCATCAACTCCCGTCACCCTGCTCATTGGAGCTTTTCTCGGGCTGTTGTCCGGCCTCATGGGTGTGGGCGGAGGAATTTTTCTTAGCCCGCTTCTAATACTCATGGGTTGGGCCGGGAACAAGGAGACTGCAGCGGTTTCGGCTTTTTTCATTCTGGTTAACTCGTGCTCAGGACTCCTGGGTTTCGTGAGCGCAGATCATGCGATTCCCACCTATGCTCTTACATTTGTCTTTGCAGCCATTTCCGGCGGATTTGTGGGATCATACATAGGAAGCAGACAGCTCCCTGTATTGGGAGCACAGAGACTCCTGTCCGTTATCCTCGTAATAGCAGGATATAAAGTATTGTTTACATGATTGCCACTGGTAGTAAAAACACTGGAGCGTTCAATATTTATGCTCCACGATATCAGTCAGCATTGATGCAATACCAATTCACTTTATTTGGCTAACTTTGTTGGTCCCGCTTTTAGCGGGATCGGTTTCCTCAATCACGCCGCAGACGTGACCTGCCTTGACGCCTCGATATCCTTTGAAAGCTAATGGTATCAAAGCTTTACTGTTTTTACCATTATTCTATTGACATCAAAGGCAGCTTTCCCTATACTTCCGCCGGTTAAAAGCAAATTCGTTAAAAAATTTTCATTAACAGGAGAGATTTTTATGGCAAAAATGGTTTATTTATTTGGTGGAAACGTAACTGAAGGTAAGGCGGAAATGAAAAACCTGCTTGGCGGAAAGGGCGCGAATCTGGCGGAGATGTGTCAGATTGGAATCCCTGTTCCTGCCGGCTTTACCATAACCACGGAAGTCTGCGTCGAATATTACAAAAACAACAGAAATTATCCGGCAGGACTCAAAGAAGAAGTTTATGAGGCTTTGAAAAAAGTAGAGGATACAATGGGAGCCAGGCTCGGAGATAAAGAAAATCCTATTTTGCTTTCTGTCCGCTCCGGTTCGCGGGCGTCAATGCCTGGGATGATGGACACAATTCTTAACTTGGGGTTAAATGACGATACAATCAAAGGTATAATAAAAAAATCCGGCAATGAAAGATTTGCCTGGGATTCATATCGAAGATTCATTCAGATGTATGGTGATGTGGTCATGGGGCTAAAGCCTGAATCAAAAGGCGAACATGATCCGTTTGAAGTCATCATGGATGAGTTAAAGAAAAAGAAAAAAGTTAAAATGGATCTGGAGCTTAGTTCAGAAGATCTAAAGGAACTTGTCAAAAAATATAAGGATCTCATCAAGAAAAAAATCAAAAAAGAATTTCCTGCCGATCCGTTTGAACAGTTATGGGGATCTATCGGCGCGGTAATGAATTCATGGATGAACGAAAGAGCGATTTTATACAGAAAAATGAATGATATTGACGACAACTGGGGAACGGCAGTTAATATTCAGGCTATGGTTTTCGGCAATATGGGCGATGATTGCGCGACCGGTGTCGCGTTCACCCGTGATCCATCAAATGGCGAAAAAAGATTTTACGGAGAATATCTGGTCAACGCGCAGGGAGAGGATGTTGTCGCGGGAACCAGAACTCCTCAGCAGGTTACCATTGAAGGCTCGAAAAGATGGGCTAAAGAAAATAGCGTAAGCGAAAAAGATAGAATAACAAAATTCCAGTCGCTTGAGGAATATATGCCGGAAGTTTACGGCGATCTCGATGGTGTTTATAAAAAACTGGAGAGCCATTACCATGACATGCAGGATATTGAATTTACCATTCAGAACAGGAAGCTCTGGATGCTGCAAACAAGAAATGGCAAAAGAACTGCTCCTGCCGCTGTCAATATAGCGGTGGATATGGTTAATGAAGGCCTTATTGATAAAAAACAAGCGCTTTTGAGAATTGATCCTTCATCACTTGATCAGCTTCTCCATCCCACATTCGATCCCAAGGCAAAAAGAAATGTGATTGCCAAAGGTCTTCCTGCCTCTCCGGGAGCGGCAACAGGCCGTGTTGTGTTTAACGCGGAAGATGCCGATGCGTGGAAAAATAAGGGTGAAAAAGTAATCCTTGTCCGAATTGAAACCTCGCCGGAGGATTTGGGGGGTATGAACGCGTCCCAAGGCATATTGACAGCGCGTGGAGGTATGACATCGCATGCCGCGGTTGTCGCCAGAGGCATGGGTAAATGCTGCGTATCGGGATGCGGCGAGCTAGATATAAATTACGCCAAAAAAGAGTTTCGGGTTTCAGGAAAAGTTATAAAACAGGGAGATTACATATCACTCAACGGTTCCACAGGCGAAGTTATGCTGGGTACCGTGGCGACTGTAAAGGCTGCTCTATCCGGTAATTTCGGCACAATAATGAAATGGGCGGATGAAGTTCGAAAACTGGCTGTTCGAACCAATGCCGATACTCCTCACGATGCGAAAGTCGCGCGCGATTTTGGGGCTGAGGGCATTGGTCTTTGCAGAACAGAACATATGTTCTTTGAAGGCGATAGAATAAAGGCTATGAGAGAGATGATTCTCGCGGATGACCTCAAAGGCAGAAAGAAGGCTCTTGCCAAACTTTTGAAAATGCAGAGAAAAGATTTTTACGGCATTCTCAAGGCGATGCAGGGATTCGGCGTTACCATTCGGTTACTTGATCCACCACTGCATGAGTTTGTTCCCCATGAGGCCAAGAACCAGCAGGAAATGGCCAAGGATATGGGCATCTCCTTGAAGGAAATTAAGGCCAAGGTTGAAGCATTGCATGAATTCAACCCCATGCTTGGTCATAGAGGATGCCGTCTTGGCATTACATATCCGGAGATTACGGAAATGCAGGCCAGAGCAGTTTTTGAAGCGGCCTGCCAGCTGAAAAAAGAAAAGGTTGATGTTAAACCTGAAGTTATGGTTCCGTTGGTAGGAACAGTTACTGAACTGAAGATGCAGAAAGATATAATCGTTCAGACTGCCGAAAAAGTGATGAGTGAGACGGGTGTGAGAGTGGATTATCTTGTGGGAACAATGATCGAGGTTCCCCGGGCGGCTCTGACTGCCGATGAGATCGCCACTGAGGCGCAATTCTTTTCATTCGGGACAAACGATCTGACGCAGATGACCTTTGGGTTCAGCCGTGATGACGCGGGCAAGTTCCTTTCGGAATATGTTGATTTAAAGATACTTCCGGTTGATCCATTTAAAACTTTGGATAGGAATGGTGTCGGAAAACTGGTCAGAATGGCGGTAGAAAAGGGGCGTAAAATAAAACCGGATTTGAAGCTGGGGATTTGCGGCGAACATGGAGGTGATCCGAACTCGATTGAATTTTGTCATATCGCCGGATTGAATTATGTAAGCTGTTCTCCCTTCAGGGTTCCGATTGCAAGGCTTGCTGCTGCGCATGCTGCCTTAAAGAATAGTTAATACATTATGAATGATCGTGGGGGCGTATAAAAATGCGTCCTCGCGCTTCATTTTTTACGGTCTATATTCCATTGACATATAATATCTACTTTCGTATAGTTCAACCATGAATAAACATGGCCAATATCGTGGATAAAAAGATGAAACTGCTTAAATTCATCCACACAGTAAACGAAACTGAACCGGAAATGGCGAGGCGGGAATATATTACCCGCAATGTATTATTCTTTTTATTTATTGTCGCATTTTCTTTTACTCTGATTTCATTTATCCTTTATCTATGCGGCAAAATGCCGCTGGATACTTTAATAATCTATTCAATAATATCAATAATGCTTTTGGTCGCAATGTTTCTCACGGCAAAGGGGTACTGGCGTGCAGTCGGATTCATTCCCCCATTGCTTATGTATTTCGCTGCAGTAAACGGAAATTATATCGGTGGAATTGATGCGCCGGGTAATTTTTTGTATGCACTTCTGATAATGTTTGTGGCGATTATTTACGGTTATCGGAAAATGTGGATCGCTCTCTTTATATGTCTTGCGACATATCTATGTCTTGCCTGGATGATATCAAGCGGTTATATAAAACCCTTCAGGACGGCTGAAGTGGTTTTTATAAACAGGGTCGTAATCATATCAGGTTCTCTAGTGATTATATCTTTAATGATCTGGATTTTAGGCCGCAGCTATAGAAATGAGATAGATGCAAGTATAAAGGCCGAGGAACTGCTTGACGGAAAAAATGATGAGCTCAGAACGCTTAACGAGACACTGAGAGCTTCCGAAACGAAATACAAGTTTCTCGCAGAAAGCATGGCTGATGTGGTGTTCACGTTGGATATCAACTTAGCGACCACCTATGTCAGTCCTTCCATGGAAAGAATGCTAGGGTTCACTCAGGAAGAAAGGATAGCGCAAAAAGTCGATCAACAGTTGACCGCAAAATCACAGAAATTGGTTTTCGAGACACTGATGGGGGAATTGGACCGAGAAAAAGATAAGAGCACGGATCCAGACAGGTCGGTGGCCATGGAATTGGAATATTATCACAAGGACGGTTCCATAAAATATCTTGCAACTTACATTCGGGCCATTCGTGACAGCGAGGGTAATTTGACGGGATTTTACGGTTCTCACCATGATATAACCGCCCGCAAGGAGGCGGAGGAATCCCTGAAGGATAGCGAAGATAGGTATCGGACGTTGGTGGAAAATGCGAGTGATATCATCTTCAGAACGGACAATACTGGACACTTCACCTTTGTGAATCCGGCGGCAATAAGTATTACAGGATACAAAAAAGAGGAAGTTATTGGGATGCATTATCCGACATTAATTCGCCTGGACATGCGTGACGAAGCTATTAAGTTCTTCGGTCTTCAGTTCGTAAAGAGGCTTAATAATACATACTCAGAATATCCCATTATAGCGAAGGATGGCCATGAGTTGTGGCTTGGGCAAAATACTCAGTTGCTCGTGGAAAATGGTAACGTTATAGGTTTTCAGTCGGTGGCACGCGATATAACCGACCGTAAACGGGCGGAAGAGGCGCTGCATGACGCAGAAGATACTTATCGAAACATTTTTATGAATGCTCAGATCGGATTATATAGAACAGATTTAAAAACAGGCATAATGATTGAATGTAATGATAAACTGGCTCAAGCTATTGGGTATAAAAATCGGGAAGAGCTTTTGTCCAGTAACTTCAATATTGCAGAAAGATATGTAGATACTGAGGCTCGCAAGGAGGTGTTTGCCCTTATAAAAGAGCATGGTCAGATCAACAACTATGAAACACCGTTTAGAATTAATGATGGAGGAATTAGGTGGGTTCGTTTTTCTGCTAAACTTGTTCCTGCTAAAAGTTGGCTGGAGGGAGTATCAGAAGATATTACGAAAGAGAAAAATTCCCGGGAATTACTGCAGATAAGCGAGGAAAGATATCGATCTCTGGTGGAAAATGCCAATGAGGTCATCCTGGTTATACAGGAAGGGATGATCAAATTTCTGAATAACCTGGCGATAGAGACATTTGGTTATTCGGAACAAGAGTTGCTTTCTATCAACATCTTTGAATTAGTCCATCCGGAAGATCGGGCTTTGGTAATGGAGCGATATCTTCAAAAGATCAATGGCGATAATACGTCCACCAAGTATACCTACAGGACGATCCACAAGAGTGGCCAAACCCAATGGATTGAGATCAGTTCTGTCCTGATCGATTGGGAAGGTAATCCCGCAACTCTGAATCTCATCAACAACATCACCGAACGAAAACAGGCTGAGCAGCAACTCAAAGAAACCCTCGAAAGTCTCAGAAAGTCGGTTGGCACAACCATCCAAGTCATGGTGGCCGCTGTAGAGACAAGAGATCCTTACACAGCCGGTCACCAGGTCCGGTCAGCGAACCTTGCCCGTACCATTGCCACCGAGATGGGCCTTTCACAAGACAAGATCGAGGGTATCCGCATGGCCGGTTCCATCCATGACATCGGGAAACTATCCATCCCTGCCGAGATATTAACGAAGCCGACAAAACTGTTGGAAATAGAATTTGCGCTGATTAAAGAGCACAGCCTGAAAGGATACGAGATACTTAAGGATGTAGAGTCAAGCTGGCCATTGGCGGAGATTGTTTACCAGCACCATGAAAGAATGGATGGCTCAGGATATCCAAGAAAGCTGAAAGGGAATGACATTCTTATGGAAGCCCGTATTCTCATTGTTTCTGACGTCGTTGAAGCCATGGCTTCCCACAGGCCCTATCGTCCCGCTTTGGGAATTGATGCAGCACTGGAAGAACTCGAGAAGCATAGAGGAACTCTTTACGACGAAGCTGTCGTGGATGCCTGCCTAAGATTATTTCGGGAAAAAGGTTTTAAACTCGAATTAACTTGATTGCAAAATACGAGATACAAATCCCGTTTCACGTGTCCCGAGATTTAAAACTAGTATTCGATTCCCGCGCGGTCTTTGATTCCCGCCGCATAATGATGCTTAATTTCCTGGACTTCACTAACGGTGTCGGCAAGTCGAATAATTTCTTTTGCGGCGTAGCGGCCTGTTAAAATGAGGTCAAGCGCGGGCGGCTTATGTTTAATCATCTCGACAACTTGTTTTAGATCAATTAGCTTGAAATCCATAGCCACATTAATTTCATCAAGGATGATCATATTGTATTTACCGCTGGCGATTGTCTTTTTCGCGAACTCAAATCCCCGTTGGGCAAGTTCAATATCGACAGCAGCGGGGTTATCGCGCATGACGAAACTGTCCAGTCCAAAGCGGTGGACAGTTAAAAGCGGCAGATATTTTTCAGCGGCAATAAATTCGCCGTATTTTCTTCCCTTCATAAACTGCACAACTAGAACTTTATATCCCTGGCCAACAGCACGCAGCGCCTGACCGAAGGCCGCAGTAGTCTTGCCTTTCCCGTTACCGGTAATAACTATCACCAGGCCTCTAGGCGTTGAGGTAGGCAATTGTCTGATTTTTTTACCGGCCGCTATTTTTTTCTTTGCGGCTGATTTGGATTGGATAGATTTATTTTTTGACGGCGTCATTTTTCTCCTCCTGATTTGAGGAAACGTTTTGATATTTCTTCGGCCGCGGAATATGGATCAATTTCCCGATTTCTTGTCTTTTCGGCAATACGCTGCAACTCTCCGCTGGCTGTTAGATTGGCAATTACAGGCTCCATGATGCAGGTGCGCAAGGCATCATTTAGTTCCATCATTGCTTTGCGTTCGATTCGTTTGCCCAGTTGTCCGCTTTCCTGCAAATAAGCATAATGGTCGGCGACCTTTTGCGCGAGTTCGGCCGTTTTTTCGGTAAATGTGGCAGGTTCATAGAGATTGCCGATCATCACAATCGGCGGACGCCATGCGCCGGGGGAAAGTTTAGTGCTATTGAGCAAAGAGGATAGTTCGGTGTGGAGTTGTTTTGCTCCGGCACGGTTGGCTTTGTTGATGGCGAAAACATCGGCTATTTCCAGGATGCCTGCTTTCATCGTCTGAATTTCATCACCCATGCCGGGAACCATAACAACAATAACGCTGTGCGCGTGATGAATAATATCGATTTCCTGCTGGCCGATACCAACAGTCTCTACAATGATGACATCCTTGCCCATTGCTTCCAGAACGTGGATTGCGTCACCTACGGCTTGTGACAGGCCGCCCAGAGCTCCGCGGGTGGCAAGCGACCGGATAAAAACTCCTTCATCTTCGGCATGCCGCAGCATACGGACCCTGTCACCCAGAATCGCGCCGCCGGAAAACGGGCTTGTCGGATCGACGGCCAGTACACCAATGGTTTTATCCTGTTTGCGTAGTTCGGCAATCAGAGCGTCGGTCAGCGTACTTTTGCCGGCCCCAGGTGAACCGGTAATGCCGATAATAAAAGATTTGCCTGTGTACGGGAAAAGTTTTTTCAGGCGAGCATGGGCATGGGGTAACTTATCTTCCAGATCCCGAATCAGGCGGGAGGCCAGGCGAACATTGCCCGCAGATATTTTATTTATTGTTTCCATAAGCATTCCAGTCAATTACTGGTGTGGCTGTACATTTGTCCTGATCCATTCAACAATGGAATCAAGAGTAGCACCTGGTGTAAAAATAGCTTTAATGCCTGCATCGTAGAGCATTGGAAAATCAGCTTCTGGGATAATTCCTCCGCCAATAACGGTAATGTCGGCAGCATCTTTTTGCCGCAGCAGTTCAACGACTCGCGGAAAAAGGACACGATGAGCGCCGGAAAGGCAACTCAATCCAACCAAATCAACATCTTCCTGAATTGCCGCAGCCGCGACCTGTTCCGGCGTTTGATGACAGCCTGTATAAATAACCTCAAAACCGGCGTCACGGAAGCACCGCGCCAGAATACGGGCGCCACGATCATGGCCGTCTAGGCCCGGCTTGGCTACCATTACTCGAATTTTTCTTTCCGGCATAACTATCTCCTTATTAGCCCCGCTGCCTTCGTTGCGGGATAATTCACCGCTTCTATGCGGTATAATTCGACCTGCAAACTTCAGTTTCGTAGATGCCCTTCAGGGTACACCTCGTTTATAAAATCTGAGTCTCATCCCAACAGCTTTCGCTGTGGGATAATTCCGCTTTCGCTTCCTATAGTCAGCGAGTGTCATTATTAATATAATCCAGGGTCCCGATACTCCCCGTACACTTCGCGGTAAACATCGCAAATTTCCTGCTGGGTCGCCAGATTTTTCACGGCTTCAACGCAATAGGGCATGACGTTTGTGCCTTTCTTGCAGGCATTTTTTATATCGTCGAGAGATTTTTTAGTGGCGCGATTGTCCCTTTTGCGTCGTACATCCTTGAGTCTTTTTATTTGTTCTTCGCCGATCTTTTCGTCGATCTCCAGAAGCGGAATTGAATGCTTGGTATCAGTCACATATTTATTCATACCGACCATAATCTTTTCTTTGGATTCCAGTTGACGCTGATATTTATAAGCGGAATCGGCGATTTCCATTTGCGGAAATCCTTTTTCGATCGCGGCAATCATCCCGCCCATGCCATCGATTTTTTCGATATACTCCCATGCTTTTTCTTCTATTTCATTAGTCAGCGCTTCGACAAAGTAGGAACCGGCCAGCGGATCCGTGGTATTGACAACACCTGTCTCTTCGGCAAGAATTTGTTGAGTGCGCAAAGCAATTTCCACCGCCTGTTCGGAAGGCAAACAGAGGACTTCATCCAGAGAGTTGGTATGAAGGGACTGGGTGCCGCCTAAAACAGCAGCGAGGGCCTCCATTGTTGTTCGGATAACGTTATTATATGGTTGCTGTGCAGTCAGCGAACAGCCCGCGGTTTGGGTGTGAAAACGCAACCACAAAGAACGCGGATTTTTGGCCCCGAAGCGGTCACGCATAATTTTTGCCCACATGCGGCGAGCTGCCCGCATCTTGCAAACTTCTTCAAAGAAATCAATGTGTGAGTTAAAGAAAAAAGATAATCGAGGAGCGAATTCATCAACACTCAAGCCTTTGCGGCGCACCACGTCTTCCACATATTCGATGCCGTCACGCAGTGTGAAAGCCAGTTCCTGAACCGCGGTGGCTCCGGCTTCCCGGATGTGATAACCACTGATACTGATCGTGTTCCAGCGGGGAACATATTTTGTGCCGAATTCTACCGTATCGCTGATGAGCTTTACCGAAGCTTCCGGGGGGCACATAAAAGTTTTTTGCGCGATAAATTCCTTGAGCATGTCATTTTGGATGGTGCCGCCGATTTTGGAAAGCGGCACACCATTGATTTCGGCAGCTGCACAATACATTGCCCACAGGACAGTAGCCGGGGGATTAATCGTCATGGAAGTTGTAACCTGATCCATGGGAATGTCTTTCATCAGTGCCAGAAAATCTTCCAGTGTATCAATGGCCACGCCGCACTTACCCACTTCGCCCAAACATTTTGGAGAGTCGCTGTCGTAACCCATGAGGGTCGGGAAATCGAAAGCGGTGCTGAGTCCGGTAGTTCCTTCACGCAGTAGCATTTTCCAGCGCTCGTTGGTGTCTTTAGCGCTGCCCATGCCGGCAAACATACGAAATGTCCAATAATTACCACGATAGCCGGTTACCTGGTTACCGCGCAGATAGGGAAATTCTCCCGGTACACCGATATGCTGCTCAAAATCTGTATTCTTAATATCTTCCGGTGTATAGAGTCTTTTAATTTCCAGATCGGAAACAGTGGAAAAGCGATCTTTCTGATCGGGGTTATTTTTTAGAGATTTTTTAACTTCATCTTGCCATTTTCTGGTAAGTTCCCCGGATGCCTTCTGCGTTTTCTCAGAGAAATACACGATTAACTCTCCTGCTGTTAGGGATAATAAAAACTATATGTGTAAACTTTGTGCAACTAACTAAAGTATCAGGTTTTTGTCAAGAAGTATTGAAGTCGAGATGTCAAATAAGTTTGTTGTGCTTATATTTTTCTGAGAAACATGCTATGATTGAATAAACCGACTTAAAAAGGAGTTAATTTATTATGGTGGCAGACACTCACCCCGTGAAGTTCCGCGGGGGATCACGTTATGTTCTTGATGATGAACTGGCCAAGATTGTGAATATTTCGATTGCTCTGGAAATGCCTCTTTTGCTCAAAGGCGAGCCGGGTACGGGCAAAACGATGCTTGCTCATGCCATTGCCGAAAGTTTGCGCATGCCCTTAATTATCCTCAATGTTAAATCCAGCATGAAACTGATCGAAGCTCTTTATCAGTATGACACGCTGACCCGTCTCAATGACAGCCGCTTTGCCGATTCCGGACGCGATGTCAGCAACATTGAAGAATATATCAAAATGGGTAAAATCGGTCAGGCCTTCGCGGCGGACAAGAAGGTTGTTTTACTGATCGATGAAATAGACAAAGCGGATACTGATTTTCAGGACGATATGCTGGATATTCTGGATCAGATGCAGTTTGATATTATCGAAATTGATCGGACGATTACGGCTAAAAATCGCCCCGTTATCGTCATTACGTCCAACGCCAAGAAGGATTTATCCGATCCGTTCCTGGGGCGCTGCAATTTCCATCATATTGCTTTTCCCGATCGCGACATGATGCGCAAAATAATCGGCGTTCATTTTCCGGATTTGAATACGAATTTATCTGATGCCTGCATGGATGCTTTTTACCGTCTGCGGGAAGTTCGTGGCGTGGAGAAAAAACCGGCTACCCGCGAGCTGATTAATTGGATGCGCGCTCTTCAGGCCGACCCCGATTTTCAACTCAAGAGTTTGAAAGCGGGCAATATTCCTTATCTGGGTGTGCTGTTTAAAAAGAGCACAGACCTTTATCTGGCCAACCACCAGTAGAGAATTATTAAAAGTATGTTTGTTAATTTTTTCTATATGTTGCGCGACAAAGGGATTCCCGTTTCTCCCACGTCTTTTTTACGTCTGCAAAAAGCTCTGGGTATGGGCTTGATCCAGTCACTGGAAGATTTTTACAGCGTTGCCCGCAGCCTGCTGGTTAAAAGCGAACGCTATTTTGACATCTACGACAAAACCTTTGCCGTTGCCTTTCACGGTGTTGCCGATGTTGACCCAACGGAAGATGAACTTTCTGAATTAGCAAAAGCGATGCTGGGCGAGTGGCTCAAAGATCCGGGCGCAATGGCCGCGGCGCTTGGTTTACCCGAAGATGAAGTCAAACAAATGACGCCGGATGAATTGCTGCAGCATTTCTTAAAGCGCCTCAAAGAGCAGACAGAAGAACACCACGGCGGAAACTATTGGATCGGCACACGCGGCACATCTCCCACAGGGCACTCCGGAAATCATCCGGGCGGGATGCGCGTTGGTGGAGCGTCGCGCAATAAATCTGCGATCAAAGTCGCTATGGAGAGGCGCTACCGCAGTTATTCGCAGGATGGGCCGATTACCGCCTCGCAGATCGGGGAGGCGCTAAAAAGGCTCAAGCATCTGTCGCCTACCGGACCGCCGGACGTTGTCAACATTGATAAAACTATCTATCAGACCATGCGTAACGCCGGAGAAATCGAAATAGTATTTGACCGGCGGCTTGCCGATCGTCTGAAAGTCAAGCTGCTTATTGATAACGGAGGCTGGTCAATGGACCCGTATGTTGAACTTGTGCAGGTTCTTTTCCACTACGCGCAATTTCAATTCAAGGAACTGGAAATTTATTATTTTCACAACACAATTTATAGAAATGTTTGGCAGGACGCGGCCCGCTATAAAAAACCTGTAGAGGTGGATGACTTTGCCCGTAGCGATCCCGAGACCCGCCTGATCATAGTAGGTGATGCCTCCATGGCGCCTTATGAATTGCATGATGCCAGGGGAGCCATCTATGTAGGCCAGAATCAGTTACGGCCGAGTGAAGATTATTTGAAATTTCTGGCTAAAACATTTCGCCACGCGGTCTGGTTAAATCCTCAAGTGGAATCCGGCTGGTATTATACTTGGACAGTAAAGCACATTGCCAGCATATTCCCGATGTTTGAACTATCGCTGGATGGATTGGAAAAAGCAGTACAACGCCTGAAGTCTAGGAATTAGTGAGACTCAAATTTCGGAAACAAAGTACGCCGAAATTTGCAAGTCGAACTATCCCCAGCCGAAGGCGTTGGGGATAATGAACACCTTAAGCGTAGGCTGTTTGTCATCCAGGAAAATAATTGAAAATGAGGAAATCTAATGGGTTTAATAAAATTATTGTTCAGTGATCCGGCTGCTTTTGTCATGCTGTCGGTGCTACTTTTATACTCGGTGATCTTTCATGAACTTGCTCACGGCTGGGTTGCCTATAAAATGGGTGATCCCACTGCTAAATTGCTGGGCCGGTTAACTCTCAATCCGCTTAAACATCTCGATCCTCTCGGGACATTGCTGCTTTTAATTATCGGTTTTGGCTGGGCAAAACCTGTTCCTGTAAATCTGGAAAACATCCCCATCAATAAAAGACGTAAAGGGATCATTCTTGTTTCGGCGGCAGGGATCACTGCTAATATCATTTGTGCTTTTATCGCGCTTTTGCTGTTACAACTTCTGGCTCCCGGCCGTGATGACATTATGTATAAAATTCTTAATTTGCTGGCCTACATTAACATAATACTTGCCGCGTTTAATTTAATCCCGATTCCTCCGCTTGACGGTTCTAAAATTATCATGGGTTTCGCGCCGGAATCTGTCAACCGTGTACTGTATCAAATTGAACCATTTGGATTTTTCATTGTTATCGGCTTATTGTATTTAGGTTTTCTCAACCCGGTAATCGAGGTGCTTCAAGATGTAATCGTTAATTTTATATCGTTAATATTGCATGCTATAGGCGTCGGGTAAAGTAGGGATAGATAAAATTATTGTTGAAACTCCAATTCCAAAAGCACAGCGGAATTGGCAAGTTGAACAATCCCGCGTAGCTGAGGGTATAATACCCGTGATAATCATTGATCAAAAGGAGATAATACTATGCTGACATTTCCAGAGCTGTTAAAAAACAGAAGAGCAATCCGCGATTTTCAGGGAAAAGAAGTTTCGCTGGATGTAGTGAAAGAAATACTTCAGGAGTCATGCCTCGCGCCTTCGGCCAGCAATGGCCAACCCTGCCAGTTCATCATTGTTAATAACCGGCAGATGATGAAAAAACTATCTGACGAAAGTAAAAAGAATCTTCTGCAGGACTTTACCGAAAACAAAACATCGCTCAACCCGGGCTATGCGGACATGCTCAAAGATAAAAGCTTTAATGTTTATTATAACGCGCCGTGTTTGATTTATCTTATCGGTCCCAAAAGCGTTCGTTCTTTGGATGTTGATTGCGCGCTTGCGGTAAGCTACATTATGTTTAGCGCCACCCAAAGAGGCTTGGGCACTTGCTGGATTCATCTGGGTTCGTATATTCAAGATCAAAAACTAAAAGCCGAACTGGGAATCCCTGATGATTGCCGGATTGTCGCGCCTATTATTATCGGCTATCCGAAAGAAATCCCGGCGGCCTCAGAGCGGCACGCCCCCCAAATTCTCAAGATAGTCAGTTAAATTGAAACTTTGAATGTATATAAGATGAGAGACTAAAGAAGTTCAGCTAGATTTTTTAAACCGGCGGTGGGTTTTGTTTTAAAGTGGAAACGGATAACCCTTCGCCTCGCATCAATCAGCGCCTGCCAATCACCTTCGGCCTGAGCGGCTTTCAGCGTTCCGAAGGTGAGGGTGGAATTATCCGCGCCAAAGTTATCAGGAATATTAACATCGATCAAATTCTCAGCGGTCAGCTGAATAAATAATCCATTACCGGAATCGCCTTTGTGCAATTGACCGGTGGAATGCAAATAGCTCGGCCCGTAACCGATTGTTACGGCAAGTTTATATTTGGCAAAAATTGTTTCACGCAACTTCCGCAGCACCTCATCCACCTCAGGCGTTGGGCTCAGATACACCTGGAAGCAGACATAGTCAGATACCCGCTTCTGCCCAAGAAAATTTTTCAGGATTTCGGCAATTGTCGTACCATTGATATTACCGTAAACATCACATTGCTTTGTTGTCAGTGCCTGTTTGCTTAGCGGCAGCTCTTTCTTCCCTCTGTATGCTGCAATCATCCGGTGGGCATATTTTTTTGCTGCTTCCACATCCGGCTGATCAAAGGGATTTATTTTCAAAATGTGAGCGGCAATGGCGGTAGCCATTTCCCATATAAACATTTGGGCGCCTAACTCATAAATATCATTGCTCTCAATAGTAATTACCGGATGCCCGGCGGCGGTTAGAGATGCGATCTTTGGTGAATAATCTTCTGCTCCATTTGAAAAGATGACAAATACTCGATCATTGCCGTAAGCGCTTGGCTCAGAAAGTTTTTCTCCTGTGACCGGCAGGATTCCTTTTCTTTCTTTGCCGGTGCTCTCGGCAATCAGTTGCTCCAGCCAACTGCCGAAAGACGCGAAGTGTGGCGGCATGATCAAAGTGAGTTTGTCGCGCCCAATCTGCGCCAGTGTTCCCAACGTCGCGCCCAAAACGGCGCCCGTTTCATCAAGTTTACCGGAAATATTTTGAGTTTTTTCTCTTTGTGCCGCGTGTGCGGCATTTTGCAGTAGTCGCTCTATATCAACGCCGACCAGAGCGGCAGGAACAATACCCGGCAGAGAAAGTGCGGAGTAGCGTCCGCCGATATTTGGATTGTTTAAAAAGACGGGCAGCTCTGAAACTTCAGCGGCAAGTTTGGTAAGCGGGCTTCCTTCGTCTGTGATGAAAAGAAAAAGTCCACGGGCGCGACTGCCTGATTTTTTCAAAACCAAATTATAAAAATATTGGAAGAGAGAATTGATTTCCAGCGTTGTTCCAGATTTGGAAGAAACAATAAAAAGCGTCTTGTTCGGATTGAGAGACGCAGAGACGGTGGAAATCATTGCCGGATCTGTCGTGTCGATAATTCGGAGAGTTGGACAATCAGCGGTGCTGCCGAAAACATCATTAAATACTTCTGCCGCGAGTGACGATCCACCCATGCCCAGCAAAACTACTTCGTTAATTCCGCTGTTAATTATCGGGACAACTTCGGAGCGGATATATTGTAACTTTTTGAGTGTTTCTGCTGCAGCATCAAGCCATCCTAGCCGATTGACGACTTCATCCGGAGCCTGCTTCCAGACGGTGTAATCTTTCGCCCAGATGCGCGCAATTATATCATTCTGAGAAAGCGACTCAAGAGCGCTGATTACAGCGTTATTGTATGCACCCAGAGAGTATAAAAAACGAACAGTGCTCATCGCTTTTTCCTATTAGCTGCGGCTAAGTATTGTTTTGGCGGCCTCAATAATTTTTAATTCAGTGAAGCCGAATTTTTCGTAAAGAACCGGTCCCGGGGCACTGGCGCCAAAAGTATCCATGCCGATGATCTTTCCTTGCAGTCCCACATAATGTTCCCAACCCAACTTAATTCCCGCTTCAATAGAGATGCGGGCAGTGATCGCTGGCGGTAAAACGCTGTTGCGATAATCCTGGGGCTGGCGGTCAAAAATTTCCCAGCTGGGAAGTGATACAACACGAACATTGATGCCTTCTGTTGCCAGCTTGCGTCCTGCGGCAAGTGTCATGGAAACCTCTGAGCCTGTGGCAATCAGAATCAATTCCGGATTGGCTGATGATTCCCAGAGAATATAACCGCCGCTCCTTGCGCCTGATGCGGCACTGCAAACGCTTCGATCCAGAACAGGCAGGTTCTGACGGCTGAAAATCAGTGTCGTAGGGCCTTGAGTGTTAGCAAGCGCCAGACGCCAGGCTTCCATTGTTTCATTGGCGTCGGCAGGACGGATAACTGTCATTTTGGGCACCTGGCGCAGATTCATGATCTGCTCGATCGGTTGATGCGTGGGGCCGTCTTCTCCCACGCCGATACTGTCGTGAGTGAAAACAAAGATCGTGCGCAAACCCATCAGCGCGGCCAGGCGCATGGGCGGGCGCATATAATCGGCAAAGGGCAGGAATGTGGCTGTATAAGGAATGATGCCACCATGCAGCGCCATACCCACGGCAATCGAGCCCATTGCATGTTCGCGGACGCCGAAATGAATGTTGCGGCCGGCAAAGCTCCACGGGCCGCCAACCATGCCGTGCAAACCTTCAGTGGTGGTAGCGGGGCTTTGAAAGTCACCAAGGCCTTTTAGCCATGTAAATGTGGAAGGATTGAGATCAGCTGACCCTCCAGCAAACTCCGGAATCTTAGCAGCGATTGCCTGCATCACAGTCTCCGATGCTTTACGGGTGGCGATATCTTTGGAGCCAGAGGGGAATTCGGTAAGAGCTGCTTCCCAGTTGGCAGGGAGCTCGCCGTTTATAGCGCGCAGGAATTCAGCGGCTATTGCCGGTTGTGCAAGCTTTGCGGCATTCAAACCTTCCTGCCATTTATTTTCGGATTTTTTTCCGCGACTCAGCGCTTTGCGGAAATATTTGCGCGCGTCGTCCGGCACAAAAAATGGAGGATCGGCTGGCCAGCCCAGAGCTGCTTTGGCGCCTTTAAGTTCATCGGCTCCCAACGGAGAACCATGAGCATCACACGTTCCCTGTTTGCAGGGCGCGCCATAACCGATTGTCGATTGCACGCAAATTAACGATGGCCGATCGGTATCTTTTTTTGCTTTTTTAATCGCCCGGTCAATGGCGGCAACATCATTGCCGTTTTTAACTGTTTGTACCTGCCAGCCGTAAGACTTAAAACGAAGCTCAATGTTTTCCGTGCAGGAAAGCGCTGCGGAACCGGCAAGCGTAACCTTGTTATCATCATAAAGAACTATTAACTTCCCCAATCGCAAATGTCCGGCAAGAGAGCAGGCCTCACTGACGACACCTTCCATCATGTCACCATCGCCCGTCATCACGTAAGTGCAATGATCAACTAATTTTGCGCTATCATTATTGAAGCGTGCCGCCAGTTGCGCCTCGGCAATGGCCATGCCTACGGCGTTAGCCAATCCCTGACCCAATGGGCCGGTGGTTACTTCCACACCGGGAGTGTGCTTATATTCGGGATGCCCGGGAGTAAGGCTGCCCCACTGGCGGAAAATTTTTATATCATCGAGCGTCAGGCTATACCCGGTGAGGTGAAGCAGAGAATATAAAAGCATCGAGGCATGACCGGAAGAAAGAACAAAGCGGTCGCGATCCGGCCACTGAGGATTATTGGGGTTATGTTTCAGGTGCTTTGTCCACAGAGTGAAAGCGACGGCGGCGGCGCCCAGAGGCATGCCGGGATGCCCGGATTTTGCTTTTTCAATGGCATCGGCAGCCAGAAAACGAATGGTATCAATGCACTTTTTCTCTACTTCATTTTTGCTCGACATATTAGCTCCTTGAAATATAAGATTGTTCATACCATATCGCTTTCATTGGCTAACTTTGTTGGCAGCGTCGTCGGTTTCCTCAACGTATATAAAATACGTCTCGTCGTCTCCTCCTTGCCGCCGCTTAAGCTGGATAGTTCAATTAGCAAATTCCAATTCACTACGTTCTTGCAATTTGAATTTCACTACCGCCTCGTTATCCTTTGAAATCGAAATGGTATAAGGATGATGGATGTACTAACACATTTAGAACTTTTCTTGAAATTTATTTTTATTGTAAAATAAACTTCAAAAGATTATAAATTACTAGGTTAGTTCTAGTGAGTAAAAAGGAGATATTACATTGAGCAAGCTGATGCCGGCAATCTTCTTCGGACACGGCAATCCAATGAACGCCTTGTCGAAAAATAATTACACGGAGGCATGGGGGGATATCGGCAAGTCTCTTCAACGACCGAAGGCGGTTCTTGCTGTGTCTGCTCATTGGTACATACCTTACTGTGCGGTGACCGCAAACCTTAAACCGCGTACAATCCACGATTTTGGCGGCTTCCCGGAAGGGCTTTACCAGATTGAATATCCGGCCCCCGGCAGTCTTGAATTGGCGTCGCGTGTTAAGGATCTGCTGTACCCTGTTGCGGTTAGTCTTGATGAAAGCTGGGGGCTCGATCATGGTACATGGTCAGTGCTCAAACACGTCTTCCCGGTTGCGGATATTCCTATTATACAACTCAGTATTGATCGGAGTCAGCCACCATTATATCATTATGAATTAGGCAAAAGGCTTGCGCCGCTGCGCGAAGATGGAGTTTTAATCATCGGCAGCGGCAATATCGTGCATAATTTGTCCGCCTATGTTTGGGATGAACCCGGGATTCAACCATTTGATTGGGCTTTGCGCTTTGAAGCCCAGGCGCGGGAGTTGATGCTCCAGAGCGATGATGAGAAGCTTGTCAATTACGAAGACTTTGGCCGTGATGCCCGTCTTGCCGCGCCAACACCGGAACATTATTTGCCGCTGCTTTATGTGCTTGGTCTTCGTCAGAAAAAGGAGAAGGCCAGCTTTCCGGTAGAAGGGGTTGATGGCGGCTCCATCTCCATGCTCGCTGTGCAAATAGGTTAAGGGTGCCGAATCCAGATTAGATGAGAATCATATGAAGAAATTAATTCTGCAAGGGCAATCAACGTACGACGGAGCCGGAGTGAAGTTGAGGCGTATTTTCGCGCACGATCACACAAAACTTACCGATCCGTTCCTGCTCCTTGATCATTTCGGTTCAAACAATCCCGATGATTATGTCAAAGGCTTTCCCTGGCATCCTCATCGCGGGATTGAAACAGTGACCTATATGCTCGGTGGAACGGTTGAACATGGCGACAATATCGGTAACGTGGGCACGATCGGGCCGGGGGATATTCAATGGATGACCGCGGGTGGCGGTGTAATTCACCAGGAGATGCCGCAGCCTTCCAAAGTAATGATGCACGGGTTACAATTGTGGGTAAATCTGCCGGCGAAAAATAAGATGATGGAGCCGCGCTACAGGGGTATAAGCGAAAATGAAGTGCCGGTGGTGAAGATACCAGGCGGAGAAGTGCGGGTCATAGCCGGCACGTACAAAAATGTAAACGGACCAGTGCAGGAACTGATGGTAGATATTGAGTACCTGGATGTCCGGTTAAAGAAGGGAAGTGACCTATCCCAGGCTGCTAAAAAAGGTTACACCAGCTTTTGTTATCTCATTTCCGGAACAGGTGTGTTTGATGACACGAAACTGGAACAAGCACAGCTGATTCTCTTCACGGAAGCCGGTAGCATTGACATAAAGGCGATTGAAAATATCCATTACATATTTGTTACAGGTAAGCAGCTAGGCGAACCGATTGCCTGGGGCGGTCCAATAGTTATGAATACCCAACAAGAGCTTGAACTTGCTTTCAGAGAACTTGACGAAGGAACGTTTATCAAGAAAAAACAGAAAGCGACGGGCGGGGAAGATTATTAGTAGTCAAAAATTAATGGGACTAATGAGTACAACGGTTCTATTTAATTTTGTTGGAAAGTGGCAGATAGGTTTTATTTAGGAAGCATCTAAGCAGCAGGGCGGTGTAAGTAATCCGACCAGAAAAAAGGAGATGAAACCATGGAAGAAGCAAAAATTGCACAAAAAGCGCCGTATGCGGTGAATGTTGAAAAGGGGAAAACGTATTATTGGTGTGCTTGCGGCTTGAGCAAGAAACAGCCATTCTGCGACGGTTCACATAAGGGAACTTCTTTTACGCCGGTTGCATTTACGGCGGAGGAAACCAAGCAAGTATTTTTCTGCGGTTGTAAGCGGACAAAAAATCCGCCTCTTTGTGATGGTTCGCATACAAAAATTTAATAGCCTTGTTGGTCGTGGCTCCGGGGGCACATGGTGCCCCCGGGAAAATTGTCAAAAACAGACCGCACAAAACATGATGCTGTCGGGCTAGCCTTTAGCTTTTAGTTTTATTCTCTGTTTTTTCACTAATCCACTGTAAATATTCCTTGCTGCCTTTAACAATTTGTATAGCAATGATCTCCGGTGTCTCATAAGGGTGCAGGTTTTTGATCGCGGTTTCTACTTTATCAAAAAGTTCATCCTTCGTTTTAATCAGGCAGAGCCACTCCTGGGCATTTTCCACTTTGCCTTTCCAGCGATAAATACTGGTAATCGGGCCTAAGATCTGCACGCAGGCGGCCAGCTTTGCTTCCACCAGATGCTGGGCGATGGTTTGCGCCTGCTCCCTGGTTTCAGTAGTTGTCGATACTTGAATGTAAGATTTCATTTTTTTGCGCATTCATACATCATAATAGTTGCCGCTTGCGGCAAGCTCAAAGAATCAATCTGTTCATTGCCGGGAATGCACCAGCGTTCATCGGCAATTTTCAATAATTGTTCCGGCAGGCCATGGCTTTCGCTGCCTAAAAGCAATGCTGCTTTTTGCGGCAGTGGGTGTGGCGGCAGTCCCTCGCGCACATCGCTGCCTACAAGGCGAGAAGTCTTTTTTATTTGCGGCAGTGCCACGGCCAAATCAATACCAGAAACAATGTTCAAATGGAAAAGGCTGCCCATAGAGGCACGCACAACTTTGGGGTTAGTGTAATCGGCTGAGTTAATGCTCAAAATTATATTGGTAAAACCAAACCACAGCGCGCTGCGCATCAGGGCGCCCATATTGCCGGGGTTGTTTATTTCACAAAGAATTAAGACATTTCCCGGCGACGTAGATAAAAAGGAAGTCAAATCCGGCTCCGGCCTGATTTGGACTACAGCCATTATCCCTTCCGGTTCCTTGTCCTGACTGAGTTTTTTCCACTGAGAGGCGGTAATCGAATAAGCAGGGATATTGCCATCCGCCTTCTCCACCAGATACTTCCAGTGTTTTATTTTTTCCGTTAACACCAGGAAGGCTTCTATTTGCCAGTCACTCGATAATAGCTCATCCACGACCTTTACGCCTTCGACAAGAAATATTCCTTCCGCGTGACGGAATTTAGAATCGTCGAGTCGTCCCCATCTTTTTAGCTGGGCCTGGGAAATATTCAAAAATTCGGCTTTCATGAAGTCTTAATTATTCTTCCTCTATGATGATCGGAGGCTGTTTGTTTGGCCACATAAGTGATGCAATAATAGATAATGCTATTACAGATGCAATTACAGCTAAAGACACACCGATATTAATCTTATAAATATCAGTGATCAGCATTTTAATTCCCACAAAACCCAAAATTACGGCCAAGCCATATTGCAGATGGTGAAAGAGTTTCATCAAGCCGGAAATGGCAAAGAAAAGAGAACGAAGACCTAAAACGGCAAAGACGTTGGAAGTATAAACTATAAACGGATCGGTTGTGACCGCTAAAACCGCGGGGATGGAATCGACGGCAAAAAAAACATCTGTTGTTCCTAAAACTAAGACAACAACCAAAAGCGGAGTAGCGTAGCGCTTGAGTTTGATGATGGTAAAAAATTTGTGTCCTGAATATTCATGGGAAACAGGCATAATCATACGAAGTAGTTTGATCATAATATTTCTTTCCGGATGAACTTCCTGCTCCTTGCCCCGGGCAATCTGTATGGCAGTGAAAATCAGGAAAGCCCCGAAAATATATATCACCCAGTGAAATTTATTAATCAGTGCAATGCCGACAAAAATAAAAATACCGCGCATAATGAGCGCAATAATTATACCCCAGATTAAAGCTTTCTGCTCGTATTTGGCGGGTACCGAAAAATAACGGAAGAAAAGTAAAAAGACGAAAAGATTATCGATGCTCAGTGAGTATTCAATAAGATAACCGGCTAAGAATTCTAAAGCCTTTTGATGGCCATAAAAAAAATAGACACCTGAACAAAAAAGCAGCGCCAGCGCTATCCAAAACGATGTCCAGTAGAGGGATTCCTTGATTTTTACCGCATGCGCTCTGCGGCTGAAAACACCAAGATCCAGTGTCAGCATAACTAAGATGAAAACAGTAAAAACGATCCACCACAAAGTCATGTAACCTTCCCCCTAAATTAAATTTCCCGGCGTAAGGACTGGGCGGCATTTCTACGCCAGAGAATAATGGCGATACCCGCCAGCATCATTAATATACAAAGAACTTGTCCCATGGTGTTGAATCCAAGAACAAATCCCAGTTGTGCATCCGGCTCGCGGAAAAATTCAATGAAGAAGCGCACAAAACCGTAGCCGCAAATATAAATTCCGAGGAAACCCCCATCAAAACATTTCTTTTTTCTAATCAGCCAGAGCAAGAGGAATAAAACAATTCCTTCGAACAGTGCTTCATAAAGCTGGGAAGCGTGGCGCAGGCTCTGTGAAGGATCAAGGGGGAAATACATTCCCCAGGGCACGGTAGTTATCCTGCCGTATAACTCACCGTTGATAAAATTGCCGAGCCGGCCAAAGGTGTAACCCAGCGGTATAGATGGAATGAGAAGATCGACAAAATGCCAGAAATTAAATTTGTACTTGCGGCAAAATAAGATGGAAGCAAGAACAACGCCGATAAGTCCTCCATGGTAAGACATTCCGCTGAGGCCGACAAATTTAATGCCGTGAGAAAAATCAAAAGGCAGAATTATTTCGAGCGGATGCTGGAAGTAATAGCCGAAATTGTAAAATAAAGCATAACCAAATCTTCCTCCGATTATCACCCCGATCATTGCCCAAACCAGATAGTCCTGAATATTTTCGGCTGTGTATTTATAGTTTTCGTGTTTTATCCGGTAAAGAGTCAGAAAATAAACGATGGCGAAAGCGACAAGATACATCAGGCTGTAATAGCGTAATTGAAAAGAGCCAATGCTAAAAAGGCTTGGACTCAGTTGCGAAGGTATGTGTTGCCAGATATTAATTAAAGATTCCATAAATTATATCCCTTTAGTAAGTTTCACCTTTCAGTTCTTCAATATATAATTCCGCGCTGAATATAGCATTGGCTCCATCGCCGGCGGCAGTGATAACCTGACGGAAAAGTTTCACCCGGCAATCTCCGGCGGCAAATATTCCGGCGGCGCTTGTTTTTAAATTTTCATCAGTCTTAATAAAGCCGGTTGCATCTAATTCCAGCAAGCCCCGGAAAATATCGGTGTGGGGAAGACGCCCGACAAAAATAAAAACGCCTTCGGCTGCAATTTCGCTTATTTTTCCTGACTGGACATCGGCCATTTTCACTCCGGTGACAAAATCTCCGCCGGAAACTTCCGTTAGTGTCGCGTTCCAGACAAATTCAATTTTCTTTTCGGCAAATGCTCTTTTCTGCAGGATGCCTGCCGCACGCAGCCGGTCGCGGCGATGGATGACTGTAACTTTTTTAGCAAAGTGAGTCAAAAAGAGAGCTTCCTGAATCGCCGTATCGCCACCGCCGACAACGATTACATCTTTATTACGGTAAAAAGGCCCGTCGCAGGTTGCGCAGTAGGAAACCCCTTTCCCCGCAAATTCAGTTTCCCCCGGTGCTCCCAAATTGCGCCAATGCGCTCCGGTTGCCGCGATTACGCTCAAAGTTTTAAGGTCGGTTTCTCCCACGGTAACGTCCCAGATAGCGGGTGATGAAGCGTTCTTTTTGATTGCTACGACATCTTTGGCCATTACTTCCAGATCGAATTTCAGGGCTTGTTTCTTAAAAAGCTGCATCAGATCAAAACCATTAATGCCCTCGGGGATGCCCGGATAGTTTTCAATCAGGTCGGTAATAGTTATCTGGCTTACAGTGGAAGCGCCTTCCACAAGCAGTGTTTTGAGGCCGGCACGGGCGGCGTAAATACCGGCGCTATAGCCTGCCGGTCCGCCACCGATAATAATTATATCGTAATCATATTGAGGTAATTCCACTGTGCTCATTGAAAATATCTCCCCGAATATTTTTGTTTTGACTTTAATCAGGATAAAGCTCTTTTGTAAAGTCAAAATTGAGAGTGAAAAAAATTGAAATCATTGTTTTTGTTTCAAGTATTTTTATTTTAGCTTGACAGGTATATTTTTTTATTATGTACTCCCGATCGAAATTTTTTGTGAAGATTATTTTGGAGGGAGTTGATAATGTCGGAAAATCCTTTGAAGTTACTGATGAATCCAAAATCTGTTGCTGTTGTGGGCGCAAGTAATGATCCTATGAAAATGGGAACTATTCAGGCACTCAGCATTGTGAAAGACGGATATAAGGGCGCTTTTTATCCAATTAATCGTACGGAAAAAACAGTCCTGGGACACAAGGCTTATGCTGCCGCCCAGGATCTGCCTGAAGTTCCCGATCTAGTCGTTTTTATAGTGCCGAATAAAGCAATAACGTCTCTGCTTACGGATTTCGGTAAAATCGGCACTAAGAGAGCAATTATTGTTACCGCCGGTTATAAGGAAACAGGCGCAACCGGTCTGGGCATGGAAAAAAAGATCAATGAAATAGCAGGGCAATATGGGATACGTTTTGTCGGTCCTAATTGTCTGGGGATAATTAATTCCGAGATTAATTTGAACACTACTGTTGCTCCATTTTCTCCAAAATCCGGTCTGCTCGGATTTGCCTCGCAAAGCGGCACTTATGTGGCTCAATCTCTGCCATATTTGAGAAAACGGGGAATCCAATTCAGCAAAGCCATAAGTTTAGGCAATGAAGCCAATATCAACATTGTAGATGCGCTTGAGTATCTGGGCGAAGATGAACAAACAAAGGCGATCATTCTTTATATCGAAGGAATACGCGACGGAAGAAAATTTATTGAAGTAGCCCGCAAGGTCACACAACGCAAACCGGTACTGGCGCAATATGTAGGCGGTTCAGCTTCCGGCGCTCGTGCCGGATCGAGCCACACCGGCGCCATGGCTGGTCCTGATTTTCTCTATAATGGTATCTTGAAGCAAGCCGGTATAATCAGGGTAGGTAGCATTGAAGAACTTTACGCCAATGGATGGGCTCTGGCCACACAGCCGCCTCTGCGTGGAAAGCGCGTGGGAATTATGACTAACTCTGGCGGTCCGGCAACGGCCATTGCTTATACCTGCGATTTGGCTGGGCTGGAAGTTCCCCGTTTCTCAGAGAGTTTACAAAAGGAAATAAAGCAACATATAGAGCCCCATGCTTCCGCGGCTAATCCCGTGGATATGACTTTTCATTTGAGTATGGAGAAACTTGCCGTAACCCTGCCGGAGATTATGATGAAAAGCGGCGAGGTCGATGCGATAGTTCTGCACGGAGTTCTGCATTCTGGCTTCATGCAGGAAATTTACCATCATGTTGTAGATCTTGTCGGAGGGATCAGTTTCGAAGATTTCTTAAAGAAGCTCGGGCCGGTTATTGACAAGGCATTTGAGCTGCCCCATAAGTATAAAATGCCGATGCTGATATCGACTTTCTTTGGTCGGGAAGATGGTTATACTAAAGGCTACCAGGATACAAACACACCGGTTTTTCATTCACCAGAAAATGCAGCGCGGGCTTTAGGTTCTCTTTATCATTACAAACTAATTAGAGAACGCAAACCTTTGGGCAAAATCGATCTACCGGCAGTAAGTAAGGCGGCGGTTCGTCTCATTGGACAAGCAAAAGCAAATGGGCAAAAGGCGCTGGACGAGCACGCGGCAAAAAAATTGCTGGCTGCTTACGGCGTGCCTGTTACAAAAGAGAAACTTGCTTCAACAAAAGCCGAGGCTTTGGATGCCGCCAAAAAAATCGGTTATCCTGTGGCGCTTAAAGCCTGCAGTTGGGAGATCATGCACAAAAGTGGCAAAGGGATGATCGCTTTGAATATAGAGAATGCCACCCAGCTCAAAGATAATTTTTCTTCTATCCAAAAAGCAGCAGGGAAACCAGTTCCGGTATTGGTTCAGGAAATGCTGCGGGGGAACAGGGAATTTCTGGCCGGGATGACGCGTTTCGCGGGTTTTGGGCCGTGCGTTGTTTTTGGCCTCGGTGGAGTTTTTACCGAGATCTATCGCGATACGACGATACGTCTGGCTCCTCTTGGTGATGTGGATGCTCAGGAGATGTTTGCCGATATTCGCGCCAAGGACTTGCTGCAGGAATTTCGAGGTATGCCTAAGGTTAAAATTGAAAAACTGATCAAGATAATTAGGGCAGTAGGAGATATATCCTTACTGCATCCGGAAATAGCCGAGATCGATCTCAACCCGATTATTATCAGCGGGGCCAATCCGTTAGTGGCCGACGCTTTGATCGTACTATCGTAAAAAGTTTCACAACCTGTCATTCCCGCGAAGAGACTATGTTGTAATTATCATTTGTCATTGCGAGTTCACGGCAGTGAACAGCCTGCCCGGCGTATGCCGGGTGGCAATCTCTATTTCTTCTTTTTCGATTTCTTCATAAGATCACCGAACGTGCCCATGGTCTTGGGCGTCGGGGAAACGTAGCTGCGGAAATCCTCACCTCCTCCATCGGAGGAAACATCCTGATTATTGCCTGGAATGTTGAGAGAGATACGCTTATTGTCGCGGTCTATCTTTTCAATTTGAACTTCTAATTGAGCATCAGCGGTCAGAACATCGCTGGCGTGTTTTATTTTTTTGCCACGCGACAGTTTGGATATATGCAAAAGGCCGTCAACGCCCGCCTCCAGTGTTATAAAAGCGCCGAAATCAGTTAAGCGGGATACTTTTCCCGTGTGGATACTTCCTTCAAGATATTTAGCCACTACTTCATTCCATGGATCGGGCATTTTATCTTTGACCGATAACGTAATGCGGTCATTTTCCCAATCGAGATTGATTATTTTTGCCTCGATGCTGTCACCTGGAGTATAGAGGGCTTTTGTGTCATCCACTCTGCCCCAGGCCATTTCAGAGACAGGCAGCATTGCCTGGATGCCGCCTATATCCACAAACGCGCCGAAATCGCGAACAGAGGTAACTGTGCCGCGCACATTCATGCCTTTTTGCAGCGAAACCTTGAGCTCTTTGATTTTTTCCTGTTCGATTTTTTGGAGAAGAGGGCGACGGGAAAGAATTATGTTGCGGCCATTTTCGGCATATTCGATAACAATAAAATCAAGTTTTTTACCGATATAAGCAGCAACATCGTCAATCTTTTTCGTATCCATTTGCGAGTATGGGCAAAAGCCGCTGGCACTGGCGCTTATTTTGATTGAAAAGCCACCCTTGATTTCCTTTTCTACCGTTGCCTCCAGGGGAATCTGATTCCTGTACGCGTTAAGCAGAAAGTCGTCGACACTTTTGCGGGCAAGCAATTTAGTCGTAAATAGTCTTTCGCTGTGGCTTGAAGAAAGGAAATAAGCGGTAATCGTATCTCCTTCCGTTACTGTCAGGTTACCATTATCATCAATGAATTCTTTTTTGTCCAGATAACCTTCGCTTTTTGCACCTAAGTCTATGAATATCCATTCCGGTGAAATTTTTACTACGGTTGCCTCTGTTTTTTCACCGGGGGCAAAACGCTTCGGAGTAAGATCTGTTTCATCCAGCATTTCAGCAAAACTCTTAGTTTCTTCCATATATGATCCTTTTTTGTTTTTGTTTTGATACCATGAAAAAATGAATTTGTCTTTCAAAAAAGTGTGGAAAATCGGATAAAAGTGTATTATGACTAAATTAAGAATATATAAGGAGTTAAATGACTTATGCGTTTTGAAATTGCCCGTGGCGGCAGCGGGCTGACTTATGAAATCCGCAATATCGTACTCATCGCTAACAAGCTGAAAGAATACGGTATCGAAATCATCTGGGAAAATATCGGTGACCCGATCCAAAAAGGCGAAAAAATTCCGGATTGGATGAAAGAAGTCCTCGTCGATATTATCAAGGAAGACGGCTCTTACGCTTATTCGCCCACCAAGGGAGTGGATGTCACACGCGCTTTTATTGCCGACGGCGTCAATTCACGCGGTAAAATTCAGATTACGCCTGAAGATATTATTTTCTTCAATGGTTTGGGAGACGCGATTGCCCGCGCCTACAGTTCCATCCAGGTGGATGCCCGCATGATCATGCCGGAGCCGACGTATTCCACGCATTTTATGGCGGAAGTGCTCCACGCTTCTTTTCCGTCCAATACGTACCGGATGAATCCATACAACAACTGGCATCCCGATCTGCGGGAACTCGAGCAGAAAGTCAAAAGCCATAAAGCGATTGTCGGCATCCTGATTATCAATCCCGATAATCCCACCGGCTTTGTGTATCCGGTCGATGCGCTCCAGAATATTGTCCGGATTGCCAAAGAAAATGATCTTTTTGTGATTTCCGATGAGACCTATATCAATATAGTCTATAACGGCAAAAAGACTGTGCCGATATGCGATATTATCGGCGATGTTCCTGCTATCGCCATGAAGAGCATATCCAAAGAGGCTCCCTGGCCCGGCGCGCGCTGCGGCTGGATGGAAGTTTATAACGCGGACAAAGATCCGATATTTGCCCGCTTCATCAATACCATTCTACATCAGAAGATGTCGGAAGTATGCTCTACCACGCTGCCGCAAATGGCGATACCAAGGATAATGACCCATCCGGAATACAAAAATTACTTGAGAGAGCGATTGCAGCATTACGAAAAGCTTTCCAATATCGCCTATGGCATTTTAAAAGATGTACCTTTTCTGATTGCCAACAAAACCAATGGAGCGTTTTACAACACAGTCATCTTCAATGAATCGGTGCTCAATGACCGGCAATATCTGCCGATTAAGCAGCCGGAGATCAAAAAATATGTGGAAAGCTTAACGAAAGGCTCCATTGAATACGACAAGCGATTTGTTTACTATCTGCTTGCGGCAACCGGCATTTGTGTGGTTCCGCTGACATCATTTTTTACGCCGCTGCTCGGTTTCCGCATGACGCTGTTGGATAAGGATGTTGATGAATTTGAGCATGTCGTAAAAACCATCGCATCCAAAATTACCGAATATATTAATTCGAGTAAATAGAAATATTTCAGGCAGCACGATGTTCACGGCCGGACTTCTCCAGGTAGTATTCGTAATTGCCATTGTAAATACGCATTTCGCCATGATCAATTTCGAAGACACGATTGATAAGACAGCGCAGGAAGTGGCGGTCATGGCTGACAAGCACTACCGTGCCGGAAAAGTTTTGCAGCGCGGCAAGCAGCGTTTCGCGTGACTGGATATCGAGATGGTTGGTTGGTTCATCGAGGATCAGCAGGTTTATCGGCTGCACCAGCATCGTCGCCAGAACCACCCGGCTCTTCTCACCACCGGATAATTTATCAATCCGTTTGTAAATATCATCACCCTGAAACAGAAAGGCGGCGCAGAGATTGCGCAATGTTCCCAGGTGCGCCTGCGGCATGGCATCCTGCACGGTCTCCAGCACTGTCTTTCGCGGTTGGAGAATATCCATGGCATGCTGACTGAAATAGCCGGGATAAACGTTTGCTCCCAGATTCATGCTGCCGGTTGAAGGCTTGGCCTGATCTGCCAGCACCTTTAAGAATGTGGACTTGCCGGCGCCATTGACACCAACCACGGCGATCTTTTCCTGACGCCGGATAACACCGGTAACTCCGCCGAAAACTGATTTTTCGCCACCGTCGGGACGGGGCCATGTTTTACCCAGCCCATCGAGCTTGACAACATCATCACCGCTGCGCGGCGGTTCGGCAAACTCGAATTTGATGTTTCGTTGTTCGGCCGGAATTTCGATGCGCTCAATCTTATCAATCTTTTTAACGCGGGACTGTACCTGAGATGCATGAGAAGCGCGTGCCGCGAAGCGGGCAATGAAATCCTCTTCCTTTGCCAGCATTTCCTGCTGACGGCGGTGGCTGGCCAGAAGCTGCTCACGGCGAATTTCCCGTTCACGCAGATAAAAATCGTAGTTGCCGCTGTAAGTGGTGATCGAGCGGTTGTCAACTTCAACAATGCGATTCACCACGCGGTTCATGAATTCGCGGTCATGGCTGGTCATTAACAGTGCGCCTTTAAATGAGTCTGATAGCCATTCTTCCAGCCAGATGATCGATTCCACATCAAGATGGTTTGTGGGTTCATCCAGTAAAAGCACATCGGGATTGATCGACAGGATTTTGGCCAGCGCGATGCGCATTTTCCAGCCACCGCTGAAAGTTTCCACCGGGTGAGAGTAATCATCCGGCCCGATACCCAGGCCTGTCAAAATAATTTGCGCGCGGCTTTCCAGATCGTAGCCGCCGCGATGCTCGAACTCGGTCTGAATGTCGCCATAGCGCACAAGCAGATTTGTCATTTCATCTTCAGCCATCGACTGGGACATGGCTGCTTCCATCTCCGAAATCTGCAAGCCGAGCTGGCTTACTGCCTCGGAGGCGGATATAACCTCCTGAAGTGCCGAACGGCCGGACATAGCTCCGACATCCTGAGAAAAATAGCCGCAAACTACATTGCGCGCTTTGGTGATTTCTCCGGCATCGAACTCTTCCTCGCTCATGATCAGGCGAAAGATGCTGGTTTTACCCGCGCCGTTTGGCCCGACCAAGCCGCTTCGGCTGCCTGGCAGTATCTGAAAACTGGCATCCCGAAACAGGATTTGCGGACCATGCTGCTTACTGATGCCACTGAAATGAATCATATATTGTAACCCTTCTTTAAAGTGGCGCACTGGTAGCACATTCGAAATGTAGCCGCAAGATAATTTGATGTTATGATGAAAACTTAAATAAATTATTGCAAATTAAATACGAAGAATTTATAATTACTTATCACTAATTTGCTTCGCAGAATCTCTTTATTTAGGAGATTATTGAATAGACAAGGCATAAATTGTTGTGCATATAATCACAATAGTTTTTGTGCTTTGCAAAGATATACAGTTTCTGCATTAATGAAGTATAAAATAAACACAAAGGATATTATATTGAATTATGAATGATAAAATTTATTTTCAGGATAAAGTAGTCATAGTGACCGGAGCATCGACTGGTATCGGCCGAACTGCAGCATTAATTTTTGCAAAGC
>Ga0208102_1000075_pt1 | contig 60556 bp, 53 predicted proteins | sample CryBogmetaGMA17M_FD_184549 | JGI IMG/M metagenome (GOLD analysis project Ga0208102, IMG submission 184549) | Freshwater microbial communities from Crystal Bog, Wisconsin, USA - MA17M (SPAdes) | ecosystem: Environmental > Aquatic > Freshwater > Lake | place: Crystal Bog, Wisconsin, USA...
ATATATTACAATTAATCATATGCAGTTCATCTAACTGCGAAACTTGAGTTAGTTAAGATAAAATTCGAAAAGTATAAACCTTCCCCAATATTCAGGCTTTTAATAAAACCACCGGTCAAACTAAATAGTTTTATGTATGGGTGATCAAGAATATAAAGCCTGTTATTTTTAATTTGAAAATCTTGTGGTTTATGAAGCTCTCCATTTTGAAAACCAATCTTTGTCCTGAAAACGAATTTCCCATTTGCAGAAAAACATATAAGTGATTTACTTGTAATTGATTCTAAGATATAAATATAATTATTATATATTTGGATTATATTTATATTCCCTACAATAGAAGAATCACTTTTTTCAAGTTGGGAGGCATCTAAAATTTCAATTTTGAAGTTTTTATATTTATTAAGTTCATTGTTTATTACTATTGGTTTTGTGGATGTATTACACGATACTAGGAAAATCGTAAAAAAAAATAAAGAGTATTTATTTCTCATTTCAATTAATTTTATAGAAAGTTGAAATTCTTGTTTTCAATTATTCTAACAGCCAATTTTAATAAGTATTAGGACCTAATGTCGAGACAAATTAAGACCTTTGCGGTGTAAAGTGTCAAAGATAAGGTTAAATAAATATTTTGTCAAAATACTTGGACAACAATAGTAAAAAGGATCACGAATTAAAGGATTTACTTGTTTTTCATTATAAAGATAAAACATGTTCATCTCGTCTTACGTGCATATTTCATCCGTCGAATGTGGAATTTGATCAGTGCGAATATAAGAATCAACACTACCGGTAGGACAAGGTTCAGAAATTTCCAAAACAGCCCTTCCCTCTCAACTTTTTTCATATCCAGCTGCCGCATTTTTAGCTCACGTGAACGCACCGTAATCAGCCCTAATTCATCAGTTAGAAAGTTTACTGCATTCAGGATAAAATCACGGTTCCCGAAAGTTTGCTGAGTCCACTGATCAAATCCCATTGGCTCTGGATATCCCCGTTTGGCATTGAACTGATTCCTTACAATATCCCCATCACCTATGATAATCATCTTGTTAGCCTTGCTCTTTTTCTTGTACTCCAGGGACTTGCTTTCAGCGATTTCAGGGGGAATCCGGAATAGATACGCTGATGTAAATTCGCCTTCAAGCAGGACTGCGACCGGGAAAGGACCTTTCATGAACTGTCTTTCATCTGGCTGTTCTCTCAGCATTTGAAGATCAACCAGGGCAGGCACATTAACGATTTGGGCATAAGGTGAAGAAGTGAGAATAACCGTTTTATTAATCCTGGGAGCTCCAACCGTGTCAATGGTGCTGATAAACTCACTTTTAATGGCATTCAGTCCATGAACAATGGGATGGTTAACCGAAGGTGTCAGCAGCGGAAAATAATACCATCTGAAGAAAGTGAACTGCGGCTGGTTGCCAATCTGTCCCGTTTTGAGGGGAATGGGCATGGAATTCAGATCCAGCACAAGATTGGTGTTCAGCCTAACCCCATAGGTATACAGCATATCCTCCAGGTTGAGCTCATTGGCAACCGCCATGGTGGAATTATACTTCTCCAGACTGTCCCAGGGAGTATATACTGGATCGAGCAGCCACAAGGTTTTTCCTCCTCTCATGATGAACTGATCGATCAGGAACTTATCTTTCTCGTCAAATGGTTTTGAAGGTTTCGCGATAATCAGAACCTTATATTTATTGGTGAGTCTGTCATGAATTGAATCCAGTTTGACCCGGAAAGTAAGGGCATTGACCTTATGATTGATGGCGACTCTTTCTACATTATAAAACTGCGAAAGCGATCTTTCCAGGTCGTAGGTCTCCATTTCGGAGAGTTCGCCCTGTCCGCCGAGTATCGCGACCGTTTGTATGATATTCTTGGTGAGGACCTGGATGGCACTGGCAAGATTGTATTCGAGAGACTGGACCGAATTGTTCAGAATCAGGTTGGGGTCTTCTCCCAGGTTTGAGCCAGCCAGCAACTGAATCGGGGTTTCGTGACCACGGTAGGTTACGACTGCGCTGGGGAAAATGATCAGCTGGGAAGACTGGCCCTTTTTATTAATATTGAGCCTGGATGGCCGAAGTCCTTTCTCAACCAGTCCATTATAAGCCAGAGTCCTGTCTTTTTCATCGGAAATGGATGAGAGGTCGACAAACTGATACTGCACAAACTTGCTGTAAACCCTGAATTCATCCAGCATTTCCCTGGTCTCATTGGAAAGCCTCTGAAAAGCTGGAGGAAGATCCCCAGAGAGATATACTTTGAAAAACACCACATCATCCAGCTTTTTCAATACTTTTTTGGTAGCCGGAGCGAGCGAGTATCTTTTTTCCGCAGTGAGATCAAATCGGGTAAAAATAAATCCTGAGATGATATTGATCAGGACTATGATGAGAACAACCAGGACCAGCCCGGTGATGTCGTTCCGTTTTATATTTTTTCTCTTTTCGGCCTTACTTTCCATCAGCTTACCATTTTCTGCTTTCGAGTGAAAGCCTGGTCAGGGAAATAAACAATGTGGTAACACCCAGAAAATAGATCACATCGCGGGTGTCGATCACTCCGCGGCTCATCGAAGAATAATGCGAATTGAGGCCAAGGTCCTTGACCATCAGACCTACTTTGCCCGATAGGATGAAGGTGTAAACAAAATCAAAACCCATGTACAGGAAAAAGCAGATAATAAGGGAAAAAACGAAAGCAACCACCTGGTTATCGGTCAGTGAGGAAGCAAAAATACCGATGGCGACAAAGCTCATGCCCAGGAACATCAATCCAATATAAGATCCCCAGGTGCCTCCCGAATCAAGATTTCCCGGGGGCATTCCAAGACGGTAAACCGAAAAAAAATAGATCAAGGTTGGGATCAGGGAAAAGAGGACCAGCACAAAACCGGCAAAAAACTTGGCTAAGATAATCTGCATATCGGTCAGGGGCTGGGTCATCAGGATCTCAATGGTACCGCTTTTCTTCTCATCGGCAAAGGAACGCATGGTGATCGCTGGGATCAGGAAAAGGAAAACAAAGGGACCCAGAATGAATAATCCGTCCAGGCTAGCGAAACCATAATCCATAATATTGAATTGCAAGGGAAAGACCCAGAGAAACAGGCCAGTGATAAGCAGGAAAACCAAAACGACAATATATCCGATAAATGAATTTAGAAAGCCGTTGATTTCCTTTTTAAAAAGAGTGACCATTTTCACTTTTTAAGTGTTGCAAAGTTACAATTTTTCGCCGTTTCATGTATATTAAGAATGAATTCTTTATAAACTACAAATTTTCAATCAAAGGGTATGAATCCCGGGATAAAGCCAACTGCAATGGTTCTGCACGAAAGGGGAGAAAAATTCACCAAGAAGGATTTAAAAAAGTGGTTATTTCTACTTCCAGTTTACACTCACATTCAGCTAAAATACCTTATTCTACTCGGTTTCTATGTATTCCAAAACCTTTTATGAGGAAGCATTTTTTACTTGTGAGTTTCGATTTTTAGGAAAATTGGCAATGTCTTTACACCGAAGGATTGCGATACTATTCCACCAATAATCAGTTTCAAGTACATGCAATGCTTGGGAAGATGAATAAAACCATTACTTGAAAAATATCAGCTTGATTCATTTTTAAAATAATTTGCATGATCTGCTACAAAGCGAAATGAAATAACTATTCCAACATTGTTGAACATGGGACTCATTTTTTCTCATACAGTTGCGCGATGTACAGATTAAATATAAAAACTGAAAGTCAGTATTTCCTTGGTTCAGCTTATATTTTGTCAAAGAAGGGAGAAATTAATGAATGTATTTTGTAAAAATGCAAATATAAAAATTACCTGGTATACTTGGAGTGTCTTGCCCAGTGTAATCCCCAAGCAAGATATTGGTTATGAGAAAATTCCAAAGGTGGTAGAAAAATCTTCTACTGACTCTTTCTTAATGAGGTCGTCGATAGAGATTTTCCCTTAGTATCGCCTTACTCTATTTTAGAATGAACCGGTTTTTTGAGAAGAGGTTAGTAGATCTAAACTATTTCTGAGATCCGTGGCTTCCTTTTACAGATACTATCCGGCAGATCCTTGATGAAACCTTCGTTATTGAAGGAGTAATTAAACCGTTGATTGAACGGGATGGATCAATTCCACTCTGTTTGGATACCAAATATCGATGCCTTTTTCAGGGTTTCTGTCTACTGAAAATCACTCATCCAGAATTACCGTCTTCTGTCAGTTTTGGGCAATCCAATAAAGCAAAGCGACAATTTTCAGATCATATTAACAATAGAATTCAACCAATGAAATTCTATTTCTCGCCATTTCTTAACTATGGCAGTCATTTTGTTGTTCTTCTCCTAAACGGTCATAGTTTTTTGAATGAAAGTTGCATAAATCCCCAATTCCCGAAAAGAATACATGGCCGTAAGTTGATGTCAAATCACTTATTTAGAATCATCTGTCAAAAATACTGTATATCCTTTCACCGTTGGGAAGTATAATACAATCAAGTTGTTAAACCAAATCGGCTGGGAGAATTAAACAATATCTCAAAGCAACAATCCTCCTTTAAATGATTTGAACCCATCTATAATAATTAAAAACATCTAATATGACGAAAAACATTGAGAATATTTTATAAGCAAACTTCCTATCACTCAAAAAGTTTCACTTCTCAATAAGAACCGAAAATTAACTCACTTCAAGACGCGTAACTTCCTTGAATTTAATAACAAAAAAGTATAATACTAATCAAGTATTATTAAAAAAAGAAAGTAAAGTATAAATTCTTAAAGTTAAAGAATATTACTCAGGGCTAGGAGGTCCTATAACATCACTGCATCGAGACCCCATCCAAGGTGAGCCTGTGGCACAACAATAAAGATGACCTGCGTAATAAAATCCTTGGTAATAACCGCAACTAACATCTGATGTGCACCAGTGATTACCCTCACAGGTGACGATGTCAGCATTTGCAACTTTTAAATCCAGAAGTAAAAAAAAGCTTGCTAACGAAATGGCACCCACTAAAGAAACAATGAGTTTTTTCATAATTGTGTTTTTTAGTTAAATATAAATACAAAAATATAATAAATTGTTATTCAAAACAAGTTTTTTCTCAACTAATTAATTCTTTGGTAGATTGAAAAGATAAAAAACGAAATTGAGATGATTTTTCATCTATCTGTAAATCAATTCGTTAATGTTAATATCTTGTTTATAAAAATTCTAAATATATATAGTTAAGGACCAGATGATCATTATCTTAGGTTATTGTTCCACCAAAAACTTAAGATGTATGAAGACCAGGACCTCGATCAAAAGTACGGAAATTGTTAGTTCGTTTCAATCACGGTTGGGATTGAATAAATCCGGAATAAAAAGTTTTGTCTCAGCTATCCGGAATAACAGTTTACAGAGAATAAAGGATAAACAACTTGAGTAACAAGACAGTAAACGGCCAGAAGCACTCTTGGGCTCATACAAGCAGGCTGGAAATCAAAAGCTGGCATGTTCGCTTTGTTGTGGTTTCGAAACAATTGTTTGTTGGCACCGATCATTCGTTTTTTCGCACTGGGCAAAAAACACAACAGGACAACGCACAACAATATCTACAGGGGATTTTCTGTGCTGAACGAGGGAAACGAAATATTGAGCGCATAGTGGAAGAAGTTTTAGGAAGTGAATATGAGCCTTTGCAACATTTTATCTCCGACTCTCCCTGGGATTCCAAAGGCTTGATGATGGAACTGGCCAAGAACGTTTTCAAAAAACTTCAGGGTTTGGTCAAATTGGATGCACGGTGGATGAAAAAGCTCATTGAAAAAAGGGACAAAATCAGTGGGAGGTTCCGGGGATGATGAATCATCGTGTATTAGGTAGGTAGCCGATGGCACGTATATCTTAACAGAATATACGTTCTCAAATGATGGACAAGTTAGTAGTGATCATGGAGGTGCAGATTATTGGGTTGTGAAATTGGATGGAGCAGGTAATATTAGTTGGCAAAATTGTTATGGAGGGAGCTGGGGAGAAAATTCCTTTTCAATAAATCTAACAACTGACGGAGCATAAAAATGTGCCAGGTTTTTCTAATTCCTTAGATGGACAGGTTACAGGAAAGCAAGGTGCCACAGATTACTGGATTGTTAAACTTAATTCTTCTGGAATTCTTCTATGGGAACAATCTCTAGGTGGCTTCCAAGACGATCGTGGTTAATTGCATTCAACAAACCAACGATGGAGGGTATATTATAACGGGAGATTCACCATCAATTGATGGTCAATTAACCGGGAATCATGGACTTGATGATATGTGGACTGTAAAATTGTCTAATTCAACTGGAATTTCTAATCCTGATGGTTCGGTCGGACATTCAAATATATCCTTGTCCTGCTCAAAATGAACTGTATGTTAAATCGGATTCGGTTAACATCATTGTAACTTGTTTTTCATCTTCCTCTTACATGAGTTTCACCTCGCCAGCATTCTCTTGCTTCTTGTAATTCCCTTGCTTTGTCTGATGGTTTTTCTATTTTCATAACATGCTCTTCACATTCCAATTCCTTCTCTTCACTTCGGACGTTTAGAATAAAATCCGTTGCTTTCTGCGCTTGTGAACTGGCATAAACGACACATTTCTTATCTTTCTTGAGTCTTTCGAGCCAGCTTTGAATATACGACATATTGTTTTCCAGCTTCTCGATGGCAATCCCGGCATAGGATTTCAGATAAGAGGCCCCCATTTCAGCGGTCAATTCTTCAATAGCGTAGTCCTGTGAGTTAAAACCTTTGCTGTCTAACAGTTCCCTTCTGTTCAATCTATCGGAATGACCTGTGCTGTGAAGTAGCTCATGAAAAAGCGTCGCATAATAATCTTCGCTGGTTTTAAAAGTTTCTGTTCTAGGTAAATTTACGTAGTCTTGCAATCTATTGTAATATGCTCTTTGTTCGTCATATCGAATATCAGGTCGCTTTGGCATTTCGGTGATGATCTTTTCGCAAGCTTCAATTGGGTCAATTTTACTTTCAATAACTTGGGATAATTTCTCCTTGGGAATTCCGGTACACTGATCAATGTTGAAAACATTGTAATATCGCAGTAAAGGTATTCTTTCTACTTCTTTTGTTTCTTTGTTCTCCTTTTCAAGCCATTTCCAGAAAACTACCAAATTGGCTTTTTCGCCTTTCTTTATGGAAGCGCCTAAATCTTGAACCTGCTTGAATGTTAGAAAACTGTTTTGTGCGTAGTTTAAGGTATTTAGTAGCCAGACATTGATTCCCCGGTAATGCTTTCCGGTAATCAAATTCTTGGGTATTCCGGCTTCAGTCCAGGGTTGTTGCCATGGAATGACACCTTTTTCAAGCAGTTCGATTATTCTGTTTGTAACAATTGTGTAAACATCAAGCGGAGATTGATTTTTAAGATGATGCATTTGATTATTAGAGGTTATCGGTTGCGAGTAATGGTTTTCCCACGTTTCATCCTAAGTTCACTTAAGTCTTTCCGTCGTGTATCGCCTTGATTCAGTTCTTCTAACCTTTCATCCTTAAAACCGAGACGAGCAAAGCGAAACTTCATTTTGTCCAATACAACACCGGTGATCTTTCCGCTTCTTTTATAAGTCTCAAGCCCAGACTCTTTAAGCTTTGTGTAAAATTCATTTTTAGACCTTGATGTTTTTAAGCAGGACTCTATGGCTTCTCTGACATTTTCTTTTTTTGTAGCCCTGCCAGTTCTTAGTTTTTGCTGATATTCTTTTTCAGTTTGGTGCGACTTCCTTTTTTTATCATGGGCTACCAAGGATTTGGAAATTTCCGGAAACCGCTTGATCTGGAAATTTTGGATATCCTTCTTTAATTTCTGAAACCCCGCTTTGGTCATTCGTAGAGAATTTCCGTAACGGTATTCCACGCCAGAGGCACAAATATGAATGTGGTAATGTTCTTTATCAAAGTGAGGAACGGCAACATACAATCCCTTGCTATTCCTTTGTTTGATATATTCCCTGGTGATTTCTTCCAGTTTTTCGATGTTAATGTTTTCTGAATCTTCTTTATGAAAAGAAATGATTTCATGTGTAAGAATCACGCTGTCTTTCCTTCTGCGTTTACGAAATTTTTCATTCTCCAAGAACTGCTGTGCCAGCCTGTCAATCTTTTTTCCCTTTAAGTTGTGAGTAATGAGAAAGCTTTTGTCTTTACTATTAAAAAGGCGATTCTCATCACTGAGCATGTATTCAAGCAGTCTTTTGAAGTCGGGCTTTTTAAAGGATTTTATTTTGACTATCATGTTGCAGTAATGGCGGGTTTCGAAATACTTGATCCATATCATATTCAAGTTTTTCAATCCTTTTTTCAATTGCTTCAAGCTTTTCTTCCCTTGCCCAATAGTACTTTTCTCTCACTCCGACAAGTTTTTGTATTTCATTCAAGCATTGAGACAGGATTTCCTCTAAATGGGCCACCTGGGATAAATTAGGGACGAGGAAGCGTTGTTGTAGGTATGCGAGTACAGATAACCGAATAAACGCCGTCACGGTCATCTTATGGCGCTCTGCTGCCATTTTTACCCTTGAATACTCCCCATTCTCAGATGAAAAATTGACGATAAACTCTGGCTTCTTGGCACGCTGGTTTCTTTTATAATTGAGGTAATAATACTTACGATAGGCCTTTTTTGCCTCTTTTATCTCCTCATCCGTACCATTTTCAAGTACCCCGGCGGCCTCAAGATATTCCCAAATAGCCCCTTTATGCTTCCTGGTTCTCTTCATGGTGTTTCTTGGTTGACCCAAGGAGTAATAATGGGACGACATAGGCAAGCTTCTGTGTATCCATATCTGGTGACTCGAGCTGACTGTATTGTAGAAATGCCTTGTTTTTGTAATAGGGCTTCAGTCTGGCTATAATCGGTGGATGATGACCGCAAACGAGTAAAGCTTTGTTGATTTTCATTGTTCGTATTTCGTCATTGGTCATTAATGATCGGGTCACGGTTCCTTTTTTGTCATCTTCATAATCATATTTCCCAAGGGTTTGCTCCAGTTCTTTCGTAGTTTCAAGAGATGCCCCGGTGAAGTACATTTTTGCAAAGCAATTCGTTTTAATGCCGTCCGCATCATATTTCCCGTAATGATGCACCAGCTGGTTGAAGTCCTGGATCAAAAGCATAATTCCGGAACGGTGTTTCCGAACATTGGCAACTGCCAAAGGCAATGTGGGCAGGTTTAAAGAAGCTGCTTCGTCAATTAAAAGGAAAATGTCTTTTTCCTGATTCTCCGGGAAACGACCTAAGAGAAAGGCAAAGAATTGCTCAAAGAACAAGGAAGTCAGGACACTGTAATATTTTTGGTCGGCAATGGAATTTTGAATATACAATGCAGTTGGCTTCTTTCTGAACTCCATTAAGTCTAGACTGTCGAAGGAGGTCACCTTGGCCACATATTCATCATTAAAGATTTGCAGGGCTGCTTTGCACGTGGCGATTACTCCACTTACAACTTTTTCATCAAAACTGATAAATGCCTTATACTCCGTGAAAAGCACATCATCAGCATATTCGCTGAAAAGAACATCGACCGATTCAGGATTGGCTCCCAGGCTGTTGAGCAATTGACGAACATTGTATAGATTCTGATATTCAAAAGGCTGTTTTTTCAGGATAGTAATCAGCATGGTAAGAAGCGAAACAGCCTGAATGTTCCAAAATGGATCTTTACCCTTACTCCCTAAGGCATTATCAACTAACAAAGAGGCCACTTTTTGAATATCGGAAGAGGTCTGTGCTCTTATCAAAGGATTATAGCCAGAGGAATTTTGAGGTTTAGCAAAATTCAGAACTTTAATTTCAAAGCCTCTTTGCTTCAAATAGCCTGCGCTTTTGTTATAGAGTTCACCCGAAGGATCATGAATCACCAGGCTGTCTTGCATGGTAAATAAAGATGGAATGAGTACAACGCTGGTTTTACCGGTTCCGGTTCCGCCGATTACTAAAGCATTTTGGTAGCAATCTTTCTTGGTTAGGTTCCTTTTGCCGGTTAGACAGAATCCGTTATTATACTTTGAGAGCAAGATTCCCTGGGAGGCAAAATCGGAATGGTATCCTTTTTTTTTGGTTGAAATCTGAAAGATAAATTCACCGGCTTCAAAAAGAAGGTCTAGAATACCTTTCAGAAGATCAAAGAGTAAAGTGATAATTTGAATAATTGCGTTCATATTGTTTTTTTAAGGTTAGGTAAGTAATTTTTTAAGATAGGGATTGATATGCTGGAGGATTATCTCAATCAGTCTTAATGTCCCCCATAACAGAACGATAAATATCTTGAAGGCAAGTATTAACAACCCTTTCAAGATTTTCCAAAAGACTGCACGCTTTTTCATTTATAAAAGGTTTTAGGTGTTCGAATTTCATTTTAGTTGATGTTTGCGGTGATTTCCACACTGGCTCCTTTGTTTTCCAGTAGTTTTTTATAAAAGTTTGCAATCAGTTGATATTGATCATCGGCTTCATTATTTTTTGGTTGATGTATTAGATAGACCTTGATCCCTGTCAGATTTTTTAATGGAGAGAGGGCTTCAAAGTATTTTCGGATGCTGTCTGGGTCCGTTCTTAAAAGATTGATGGTTTTCTTATCGTAAAAAGAAAATTTGTCAGTGTTCTCTTCCAAATCGCTGTATACCAATAGGAACCTTTTTTGTGAGGTGCTTTGGCTGAACCGGTTTAATTCAGTGGCAACAGGTTTATATATCGAAGAATTTACCTTCCCTACCTTCTCTGTATCAGCATTCGTAAGAATTTGGTTGATGTCAGTGTACAACTGCTTCACCTTCTTATCCCTATCCAACTCATTACCCAGCCATTGATTTTCCTGACCAATTATAGTTTCAGAAATATGATTGTAGCTCACATCAGTTATATCAACAAATCTGAAGAAAGCACCATCCCATTTTGAATTATCCAGATTGAGAAGGATGGAAATATCAGCCAGTTTGGGTTGAGAGATTTGAGTATCCGTGATATCCCGCATTACTGTTATATCTGTTGAGGAAAGTTGCAGGTTGAATGATTTTCTCATAAGAATTACTCCTGTAAGTAATATGAGAAGGGCTAATAATAAATAGATTCCTGTTTTCATGGCTGTTTATCGTTGCTAGGAATAAGTGAATAATAAAAGCTTTCGATTTCAGGGATAGGAGGTTCGTCAGAAAAACAATCAGGTGGAGTGCTGTCGTTTCTGAAAAGCAGGTTGGTTGTTTTAAAAGCACCGAGTGATTCATAATACATCTTTCTGATTCTTTCGACGGCATAGTTGGCATAATGTGCTATCCTGATGCGTATTTTCGTTCTCTCCAAAATTGTTGACATGATTTTCTCCCGGTCTATTTTTAACTTTTCTATTTCCTTCTTCCGTTTCTTTACAACATATTGTAGTTTCAGCAGTAAGGCATTCTGTTTGATTTCTGCCCAGGACGGCAGGACAAAGAATGAAACTAGGGCAGAAACAATAAAGAAAAAAAGATTGATGATCACGAAATAAGTAGGTTGGATGTGCACATCATGGGTAGCCAGGTAGCTTGATCTGAATATTGCCAAGGCTATAAATAAACTGGTTACAAATATAAGCGCCCCGGATAGTCTGCTTATCCTTTGCAATTTGTTAATTGCTCCCTTGTAAAGCATTGGGGTTATGTGTGCAAAGAGAAACACAGCAAAGGAAATGCAGATGGATAGAATCAAGGCGAAAAGCAGGCTCTCCCCTGTTACTTGAAATGCTTTTGTATTGAACATAATCTCACCGAGGGTAATAATAAGGGTGGCAACGATTGCCCAGGTGATGCGTGATGGTATGCTATTTTGCGCAAAATCTTTTAAGACGTTTTCATCGTTTTGATTTTTCGCTTCCTTGTCATTTATTTCCATATCAATGTTTTTCACTTTTTCCTTGAAGTAGTTAGCGTCTGCCTTCGCTTCAGGGAAGTGAGCATCAGGCTGGAGGTAATGGTATACATCTGCCGCTAGCTTCTCGTATCTGGCTTTTGGTTCGCCGAAATAGTTTAAGAGATTGTCTCCTTTGAGAGCTGGCAGGTTTCGCTGAGCGAAGTTTTTTGCATTCTTTTCAACCAAGACCTTGATTTCGGCATCTCTTTTTTGCAACATTTCTTCCAATACTGGATCGAATATGTTGCCTGTAGGTAATGTTACGGTTTTTGTTTTCATAAGTTAGGGTTTTAATGATGATTAATTATCTGTGATGAAATTTTAATAATGTAGTCCTATGTTTAAATAATCGTAAGCCTTTGATCGCTTTTTCTCTCTTTTCATATTCTTCCACTCTTGCCGCCATATCTTTTTCGTAAGTTGCTTCGGCAATTTGATTGTTGTATTTTTCAAACTGACTCTCGATTTCGATAAAATCCAAGGTAGGGGGCAAGAGTTCTTCGCCGATCTTGTTTGCCGAGCGATACGTTATTGAATCATTCTGATTTCCAAAATCAGGATATACGATTCCAATTGATTCCTCTGTGCCATCAGGCAGTACTCTTGATACTTTGATAATGTTCGTTGTAGGATCTGGAGCGCTGAACCTTACCTGAGTTCTTTCGTCTTTTGCCTTTTTCATATTATTTTTTTAGATGTCCATATCTAGGTCCTGTTCGTCGATATCCTGTTCCCTGTCATCATTGTCAGCTCTGATTCCTTCTAATTCCATTTCTCTTTCCGACTTTTCAGTCTCCTGGAAATGATCTTCCTGATTGGCTTTATCTGTATTCTCTGGATTTTGGGTTGATTCAGTTTTTTCCTGTGATCGGGCATTTCCCATCTCACCTTCTATGATATGGGCTAGGTCCTTGTATTGGACAGGATTTTTAGAGTCTTGCTCTTTTCCCATTTGATTGAGTTTTGTTTTTTCACTTACCTTTTCCTTTTCGGGATCTTTTGTTTTCCCTTTGTCTTTATCATTCTTCTTATCCCTGATGGTCTTTATATCGTTGACCCTTGATCGGTTTTGATTCATTCGAGGCCTTATGTTTACTTGCAGAGCAGCTCTTCGGATTCCGATCACCATATCAGCCAAAAATTTCCCGCTTTTCTTGAATTTATTTTTCAATTCGCTGATATCTATGCCATTGCCGAAAATCTGGTTGCCTGCAAAATCATAAGCCTGGTAGTAGGTCTTTTTAATTTCAGGATTGAATTCCCGGAAAATTCGTCCGATGATAATCCTTTCGTGGTCTACTGTTTGAACCACAGTCATGAAATGTTGGCCTTTTCTGGCGGAACTGTATTCAATGAATACAGTTTTACTGTTTGTTGTTTCCATATTGATTTGTTTTAAGGGTTACACTTTGATGATCTATTGGGAAAATGAAATACAGCCATTCCGCCTGAAGGACGATTTTGTTAAAAAAAGGAAGGGTGGGTGAGGTGCGGAAATAAGGTGCGGAAATGTCGCGTTTTGCATCAAAATGCAAGAGCGAAAGGTCTGATTCTACTGAGTTTTCTGGAAAGTTGTCAGGACTTAAAATCCTGTGACCATTGCGGTTGTGCGGGTTCAAGTCCCGCCCGGGGTACAAATCACTTCTAAAACCCACGTTTTACGTGGGTTTTTTATTTTAGGGTGCCCAAATGGGTGCCCAAAATTATCTTTTCACTGTTTTTTTACTTATTTGGACAATAATTTCCAATATTGACAACATAAAGTAAGATTTTGGTAATTTATCGCTGGATTGCAAAGAATAAAGTCGCTGAACCCAATCAAATAATGTAAAATTTCCGTATCTTTGTCATATGAAGACTAAGCCGGTAAATAAACCATCTTTCGACACAATTTTCAGTAATGCAATTGCATCTGCTAAAATTGAAGGAATCCGGTTTGATAAAAAAACGCAAGCCTATATTAAAAAGGAAGCACTTAAGAAGCTGGAAACAACTTCCCGATAATTTCTGTCATCGCTGAATAATCCTTATCATCTCCTTTATTCAAAGCTTCAATGTACTGCGGATAGTTATTCATTCTGAATTTATCTAATTCCAGAGAAGGATACCCTGCTCTGTTGGCCATCAAATCGGCAAAAATCCTGGCAGTCCTTCCATTTCCTTCCCTGAACGGATGGATATGGATGAGTTCGCAATGCACAATTGCAATGTCTTCAATCAATTTTTTTACATCTTCATAGTCAGAAGGCAATTTTGACAGGAATTCCAGCTCAAGATAAATCATTCCTCTTGGGATAAAAACGCAGGGCAGGAAATGATGACCTGCTTTTGAAAGGTCGACATCGCGGTAATTTCCGGCGAATGGATACAGATGACCGAGAGCAGTCCTGTGAATTGACCGAATATACTTTTCATCAAACTTCGTTTTCTTCGTCAATTTACCAGTAAAAATCACCTGAGCTTGAATGAAACCGATCGTTTCTTCTTCTGCAGCCTTCTGAGGATCAGTAATCCCAAGATTATTTTTCAGGACGGAACTGCCCATTTCATAATAAAGAGGATCCTTTGCATTTTTCCGTTCCGGAACTTCGTATGGCCTTTGATACGACATACTAAAATGATTGTTCGATTATCTTTATCTCCTCTTCAGTTAATCCATATAGGGTATAAACCAATTGGTCAGTCTCTTGTTCCAAGGCGCTTGTGTCGGCATTGGGATTGACATTTTTGATAGCGAGGATTTGAGCCGCATTTTCAATAATTGGCCTTTTGTCTTGTTCCGAAATAACAGGAATCGGGAGTTTTCGCAATTCAGCAAGGGTAGTCTGCCTGAAATCATCTTTTGTAGCAATTGAGGATGATTTTAAATAAAGATATGAAATAAATCGACTGCATAAAATACCCAATAAATATAATGGTTGGAATCGTCGATCAATGGGAATAAATGGATTAATATCTTTCTTAAAGACAAGTTTTTCATCACAGTATGCAACTGAAAGCCGATCTTGCCTATTTATAATTCGTCGAATTAATATTTTGTCCTCCGCTTCATAAAACTGTTTTAATGATTTCATCTCAGAAAGACTAATCATATAGACTTCAGCTTTGATAAGTGAGTAATTGTATACATTCCCTTTTGACAAAAAAGGGTAAGAATTTTCATCACAAATGTCACTCTCTATCTTTGAAAATCGACTACCTGAAAGGCCCTGTGTTGATTTTGTGATTGTCCCAAGAGAAATAAATTTTGGTTCTGAGAATTTCAAAATCAAACTACCAACATTTTTATCAAGAATTATTTTATAATCTGGTGGCTTGAGTTTAGAAATATCGATTATCTCAAATGCACAATACCTCAAATCAGGAATAATGGCTTTTTTATCGAAATTATAAATGGTATAACTTGGTGACTGGTAATTTGAAAAAATATAAATCCCAGTATCAACATAGGCATCTTCAAAAGTATTAAACGGTAAATTTATTATCTGATTTATTCCTTTTCCCGTGATAAGAAACTTCCTAAAAATTGAATAGTTCTCTCCTGTTTGCCAGGTTTGTGGTGCTATATAAGATACCAAACCTGTTTTTCTAACAACCCCAAAACCTTCAATCATAAACATTACGGAAGTTTCATACTTTCTTTCAAATTGGGGAAATTTATTTCTAAAAATGACTTTTTCGATGTCGGTAAAAGACTCCAATGGAATATATGGCGGATTCCCAATCACCACATCAAACCCCACGAAATCCCCTTCATCATTGAGCACTTCCGGAAATTCGAAACGCCATTCAAAGGCATTTTCATAGATTTTATTGTTCTTGATCTCTTCGAGTTCGGTTTCAAGTTTTTTGATTTTACCTGTAAGTTCATTTACCTTTTTATTCCATTCGGCCAGTTCTTTCTTTGATCGTTCAAACAGGGAGGTCTGGTTTGTATGGGTAAACAGATCTCCATTGAGTTTTTTCAACTGAGTTAAGCGTTTGTCATTGGCGGCTACTTCTGTTTCGAAATCGGACTTGATGGATTCAATCAGCCGTTCCATTTCACGTTTTTCCTCTTTTCCCCGGGCATTACGGTAGGTCATAACGGCAAGACGATAGCTGTGAATGTTCCATTTGCTTTTCTTCAACGCCTGCTTGATATCAGCATCCAGCGCATAGCGGGAGATGAGGGAATTACCGCATTTAATGTTGATATCAATGTTCGGAAGTGTTTCAAGCTCGGTATAATTGCTTTCGGCCTTGTAATAAGAGTTCTTGAGCAATTCAATCCATAATCTCAAACGACAAATTTTAACTGAATTAGGATTGATGTCGACGCCAAACAAACAATTTTCAATGATAGTCTGCTTTTCACGGAAAAGCGCTTCCTGAACCCGCTGACTCTCGGGACTTCTGGGATTGTACTCAAATAATTCCCCATCTTCGTCGGTAACGATAAGCTCGTCATTGGCTACTTCAACATGGTACTCTTTCAGCCTTTTATCTTCCTTATCGGACAATATTTTCAATTCACTCTTTATAGCGATGATCTCATTCAGGGCTGAAACAAGAAAATGACCGGAACCCACTGCAGGGTCACAAATCTTAAGCTGGTTGATAATCTCGTTGGCTTCCTTTTTATCGTCAATTTGATCATACAAGCCAGCCAGATTTTGGCAATTCCAGCCTTTCAGGTCATTAAATTTTTGAACCACCGCCCGGCGAATTGTTTCGCGGCACATATACATGGTGATGAACCCGGGGGTAAAGAAGGAGCCGTCTTTGTACCCGTTAATCTTTTCGAAAATCAAACCGAGAACCGAAGCATTGATCAGCGATTTATTCTCTTCCTGGATCTCTTCAGCGCCTTCACCAGAAAAATCATAGGAATCAAGGAAGGCAAAGAAATAATCCAATCCGGTTAATAATCCGGCCAATCTTTTGCCGGTATTGTTTTTCAATACCGTACCTGAATGAATTGGAATAAGGCAATCATCCTGCAGATTACTTATAAAAATTGTTTCACGTTCCAGTTCGGTGGGCTCAAAAAGAGAACTATTCAGATAAGGCACTTTTTCAAATATCCCCGCCACAGCAGGATCACGATCCTGTATTTTCTTAGCAAGTACCCTGAAAAATAAACTATTCAAGGCATCATATCCCTGTACTTTTTCACTGGTAAGAAATGAAAAAGAAGAATTACCCTTATTGTATTTGACTAGCTGGGCTTCAAGCAGTTTCAGGAATAAAATCCGATTGATCCAGGTGATCACCAATTCGAGTGAAACATTGAAAAGTCGTTCCTGAGGGTTCTCTCCGAAACGGTTAGGTTTGTTAAGCCGGCTGATCATATCGAGGCTATCGATCTGGATCATGGTATTTTCGATCAACGAACCGGGATCGCGTTGCCCTTCCTTCTTACGGCCGATGAGCTTTTTACCGCCCTCCTTTGTTTCGGTTAACCCAATAATGTGGAGCAATTCGGTATAGAATGCCTTATCGAGACTATTGCTGTCGTTTACAAAGGGTAGCTTGAGCAGATGTTCAGGCGAAAGCAGCTTATAGAGAGCAATTAATTTGGAATCATCTTTTTTATCTTCATTTCTCAGGGGTTTATCATAATCCCTGAAATCGAACCAGGTGAAACAAATTTCGGAAGTTAAGGCTGCCAGGAATGGTTCGGCAAGCTCCCTGTAAAAGAAATCGGTGGTTGTACCGGCCAGCCTGCCTTCCTCAAAATCGGTGAACTGTTTAACCAGGATCTTGTTTTGTGCGAAAGTCTTTTCGAAGAAGTTGGCATCAAACACGTACCATTCATACACATTTGTAGCCACAAGATGCCTGATCTCAAGGTTATGGTTTGTGATCCGTTCGCGGAGATAATACAGCATTAGTTCCTGAAAAGCTTTTGCGTTCAGGTTGTCGGGCCGGATCATCTCGCCTTTATTCGATGGCTTTTTGGCTTCGATCAACACTGCCGGGAAGGTCTTTGAATCGGGGCTATTATGGATTACGAGATCGGTGCGGTCTTTGGTATTGATATAAAACTTTGGATGGTAGAAGGTATTCTTGAGAAAATCGCCCAGGTCATTTTTATTATGCTCTTCCGATTCGGTTTTATCGAGACCATCAAGCAAACCGATCAGGTTTTTCTTGAACAGTTCAATTTCACTCCTTGAGGGTTTTACCTTGAGGAAAGCTTTGTTCAGTGATTTACGGGGCGATAGAAGAGTCAATTGCATTGCTTCAGTATAAAATATTTTCTATTGCTTAGAATGCAAACATATCGGTTTCAGGGTAATTATATTTGCTTTTCGTCATCATGACTCCTTGAAGCACTTACGCGAAGGTTCGTCTAAATATCGGTTAATTCCTTTATCTGATTTTAAAATTATCATAATTGTGAATCAATACTTTGTAATGTGCATTCGTTGTCTTCTCTAAGATTCTGACTAATGCGCCACAGAAAAGTAAAATTAAATCAAAATTCCAAATTGAACTGCAATGAATTTCATTTTACGGTGCCTTTGTTTTATCAACAGCCAGATTTGTTGATTTGCCGGCATTTGCTGTATTAACAGCAGAGTTCAGGTAAGAGACTATAACATCGTTCTTGTTGCCGCTGGTTCCGTCGTAGGTCAGAGTCAACACCGGTATCCCCGTAATTTTCTTGATTTCCCGGGCCATCGCCTCAGTAACCATAGCCGGACAACAAAAAGCAGGATTGGTTTGCACAAAAAGGGAGATGTCAGGGTAATTTTCAATTACGTAAAAAATCTTCAATATGTTCTCGTAGGATTCCCCTGAATGAAAAGGGCTGATATTGAATTTTGCCAGATTTTTTTCAAGCCTTACCGGATGGACTACAGGTTTGTTCCCAAGATATTTTTTAAATAGTTTGTAATACCTGTCCTCAAATATTTTAATGCTCGAAATCATCACCCTGTACAGAGCTGTGTTGAAGTAGTCGCCACGAGCACCGGCGCGGCGTATCTGATTCTCGATCATTATTTTTACCAGGTCGGTATATGGTGTAGTAACCACTTCACCACCGTTTTCTTCAATATCATGGATCAGGTTTTGGTTCATGATATCATTATCCCTCACATACAGATCGCCAAAAATTGCAACACGTGGCTTTTTTCCGGGCTTCCTTTCGATTTTATCAAACAAGGAGATCACTTCTGTCACGGCGGTATCTATCGGACGATTTCCTAGAAAAGCCTTCTCAAGAATCCCAATACTTTTTTCTATCGCAGCATCCGTTTCACCCCGGTTGATCTCATAGGGCCTGATTTTGCATCCCAGTTTCCTGATCAGACCGCCCAGCAGGTATGCGAAGTAGGCGTAATATCCGGTACTGTAAGCTATTTCAAAATGAGTCAGCAGGCCAAAATACACGGATGCTTTTTCAAAACCATGCCCGTAGTCCTCGAGCAGGTTTTTAATATAAAAAGGATAAAGCCTCAGGTTGCATGTAAGGTAGCATTTAGTCATCCAGAGCATCGTGTGCTCAGGGTTCAGCTTATGCTGTTCAACATAATCAATAAATTCCTGGGCAACAATGTTCACCGGAAGGCATTGACCTGTATTATAGGCCATGCTCTTCCTGATGATCATTTCACTGGATTGCATAAGCCGTGCATCAATCCCTCCCCGTTTGAGATTAGCAACCAGAAGAGGCGCAACAAGGTTATCCCAGTTCGGAAACAGCAGGATCTTGCCATTGATCCTCGTCTCCAGATGCGGTAAAAATGCCGGCGATTTTGGTTGAGGGGTCTCCAGGTTCATTGCTGAGTGATTCCTGAACGATCTGATTGCTGCTTCTATCCTCGTTTCATACCCCATATTCGAATCGTGTTCATCGATCTGAAGGATGAGGTAAGGTTTATCATAATCATTCAGAAGTTTCTTAAAATATTCAATGATAAAAGAATCGGGTGCACATTTAAAAGCCGTGATCAGAACAGGATAAAGGTTTTTTGTAATGGCTGCTGTTTTAACCGTTTCAAGGATTCTGGAGGCATAGTACCAGGGAACCTTCTGCAGTAAAAGCTCTGTGTCTTCAGGCTGAAATTCATCCGGCCCGATCATGTCCTGGAAAAAACTTTTTATCCCCATCCTGGTAAAAATATCAGGGATGCCTTTATTCATCGATTTTGAAAGTACCACATAGGGCCTGCCCAGTAAAACCACTGATACTCCGGATTCAGGATGAAATTCCGTTTTAAACAGGGAAATCAGCTTCATTTTTCGCTCATGTGAAAAAAACAAAGCTTCTTCGAATGCCTTTTTAACTTTTTCTGAAGTAATGACTGATCCCAGGTATGGCCTCAAGCTTTCGGTAAGCTGTTTGATCACATGCCTGTTCCCTTTGTGGAAATTCAGCATGGGGGATATCATTTTCCCGGCAATCCGTTTGTCTTTCATCGTAAAGACCAGGGAGGCTGAATACTGGGTATAATAACAATAATTACCATCCGAATTTTCGTCACTGTCCCTGGTTTCGAGGGAAACCGGGAGGAAAATAAAATCCGCCTTATCGGCAAGCCATGCCACATGCCCGTGAATGGAATCGATGGGAGCACAAAACTCAGCGCCGGCAATCCGTTTACCGGCTTTCACCGGGTCGGTAAAATTCTCGCTGCTCACAATGCGGATGGATAAATTTCCGAAAAATCTTTTCCACAGGATCAGGTCATCAAACATATGCAATGCAGCCGGCAACCCGACTATGACCTCATGGCTGAAGGTTTTAGGCTGGCTCAGGTGAAGTATCCTGGCCCTTTGTTCAGGCATATTGAATATCGTAGGATCAAGGCTGATGTGTTTTTTTGTTTCATAATCCCGCCCGCAGAGAAACCCATAGGCTTCCTGCTCCCCATTTACGGTAGCCAGGCTGATATGGCAATGATTCGTACAAATGCTGCACCTCTCGGAATGGACCTCTAGGGTCTCCCTAAAGAAGCCGAGTCCCCTGAACGTTGTTTCTTCAGGTTTTTCTTCCCCAACCAAAAGAGCAACTCCGAGTGCACCCGTGAGATGGCAGTAGGGTGATACAAATATTTTTTTCTGAAGCCGATGTTCAAAGGCGGCGACCAGGGACTTGTTTTTAGCCGTTGCCCCCTGGAAACATATCTGATTGCCAACAGAGCCTTCAACAGCCACTTTTTTCAGATAATTTTCAGTCACTGAGTGAAGAATGGTAGCAAGGATCTCATTCACCGAATAGCCTTTATTCAGCAAGTGGTTCGTGTCGCGTTCCATAAAAACAGTACAGCGGTCGCTTGCCAGCGGGGCCGACACCCCCCCGGTCTGACTTGAATAGGCGCTCAATTCACAACCTAATTTCCTGGCCTGTTCCTCAAGAAAGCTCCCGGTCCCGGCTGCACAAACGGCGTTCATCTGCGAAAAAGTCACTATCCCCTTGCGCATCAGCGTAAACTTCGAATCCTGTCCGCCGATCTCAATGATAGTATCTGTTTCGGGGTTCAGTTCAAAAGCAGCCCTTGCGTGCGCAGTAATCTCATCCACCACCAGGTCTGCATGAATAAGTTTCCCGATGAATTTCCTTCCCGACCCGGTAGTCCCTGCGCCTTTGATACATAGGCTTATCCCCCGTTTTTTCATCAGATCCTCAATGGATTCGAAAATAGCCTGGACTGCTTCAGCCGGTTTTCCTGATGTATAGGTATAAAAACCGGCCATTGGGGAATGGTCTGTTGTTGTAAGGATTGCTTTTGTGCTTGTTGATCCGATATCTATTCCCAGGAAGGATTCATAATTTTTTCCTTTCGCCAGGGAAACGTACTGGTCAACCTGCACATCTGCGGGATGGCGGGAAACAGACGGCCTGAAGTTTGATGAATCTTCCCCTTTGAAATCGGGATACCCCGAAAGCTTTATCTCGAGGGGAGGATAAAAATAGATTTTCCCGGTATCATCAGGTAATAATATTTCATCCAGGGACCTGATCATCGTCTTTAAACAGACCTGCTTCTCCTGCAGCCATAAAAAACAGGCCCCGGCAGCACCCAGGCAGTGAGAATATTCATGCAGCAGAAACCTGGTATTCAGAAGCCCTTCGAGGTGCCTTATCACAGCCGCATTTCTCGAAACACCCCCGGCAATAAAAACAGGGAACAACGGTTCAGCCTGGTTGAACAGTGTATCCACAATATTTACAGCCAGTCCCTTGCACAAACTGTCGCATATGGCTTCAAGGGAGAAACCCCTCTGTTGCGCATGGATAAGATCTGTTTTCGCAAATACCGAACAACGGGATGCAATATCGGGAATGGGACCCTTGTTCCTTAAAGCAATTTCACTGAGCTCTGCAATTCCCGAAAGATTCAACCGGAATGCCTGCTGGTCGAGAAAACTTCCGGTACCCGCGGCACAGGAGGAATTTGACCTGATCGATTCAAAATTCCCCTGCTCATCGAATCTGATCAGGCTGAATTTCTCAGCGCCAATGAACAGCAGGGATTTTGCATGGCTGCAGAATAATTTTGTCGCCCTGATAACAGCAAGCTGGGGATTAAAGGAAGACACCAGCTCAGGATTAAAACAGGGGGCTGAACAAACAGCAATGCCTCTAAGGTTTGACAGATCAAGCTGATGGCTGGCCGACCTGAGACATTCCCTTATCTGCCCTTTATGAAAAAGATAACAAGTTTTCTGAACCTGACCTGACAAATCCATCAGGACAAGAGAAATTGTAACAGAACCGATATCTATTCCGAGCAGGGTCTCTGGAGTGAGATGCCCGGTTTTTGCCCGCAGGGACATGCTCATTTGATGCCTTATGGTAGCTTTTTCAAAGGTAGCCTTAAGAAAGTCAGGATGCAAATATAAATGATCTCACTTCTTTTGTGAATGTTTTCTCACGGTTTTCCCTGAAGGATGTGGTAAGTTCTTTATCATGGGAAATAATATTTTTTTTTACTTTCCTTATCTCCTGGTCAATTTTTGCAAATAGCCTGGCCAATCCCAAAGAGTCCTTCAACCTTTTAATATAATCATGAAGGATTATTATTTGGGTTTTTCTTTTTCCATGAACCTCATTTACTGTTCTTTCTGGAAAATTTTATCGCTGATCAACTTTACGACCCTTAACAAAGAGGCTGTCTCATGCAAACTACAGACTCTTATTAAGGCCGGGGAAATCAGAAAAGAGAGACTGTCCCGGAATCTGTGCCGAACTCTTCTGTCACATCACTTTACCTCCACGATACAGGTTGCAATTGGCGGTGCCATTTCAAAAGAAATAGGGACAATATATTCAAGACGTTGCGAGTCCCAGTATTTGTCTTCAGGGCAATTTCTGCGGAAACCGATCGTATGCAGGATATAAAGCTGCCACCCTGGTTTCGCTTTCGAAAGCCAGTTACCAACGTCACGTTGCAAGTTATTATCAGAATCGGTAAAGTCCTGACCCGAGGTATTCCATTCCTTGAAAGATCCTTCTGTATTCGTGGGTTCAAACCACAAGGGTTTGTTCTGGTGTAGCATATCAATAGGATTGGCAGGCCAGGCCGTAAAAAGGTTATTTCCAACATCATCAAAATTGGAATAGATCTTCCAGTAACTCTGAACCTCGATCACATCCTTATATTTTGGATGGTTTGAAGTATATTTATTGATCAGGTCACCGTAAGTTGTGCCCTTAGGAAGAAAGGCACGGAGGTCGATGGTCCCTCCTTGTGGAACATAAAATTTTCCATTCCTGAAATCGAATTGAGTAGCGTCGTACCGATCTTTCAGAGGATAACCTTTCATTGAAACACAGATGGAGCCGAATCCAAAAGCCTTGATATAGGCGGGGTCCGGGTCAGCTATTCTGAATGAGACAAAAATCATTAAAATGACAACCAGAAGCGCTGTTGTAAAAGTTAATTTTTTCATGTTGCCTCCTTTTCGTTTGAATAATGTAAACTGTTCCGAAATATAAGTTAAAAAAGAGGAAAGTCAATCGATTATTAGATATTTTTCAGGTCACTAATTGCAGAAAGAGCAGATATTCCCTGGGTGGGCAAAACTGTTGTATTTATTCTTGGTTTAAGAGTACCCTTATGGTGTTTCGACAAAAGTATTGAATCAGGCAGTTTAGAGAAACATGAAAAGATTTCCCGATGGAAGGTTTCCGGAATCTAACTGACACTTCTAATGCATATCCAGTCCGTGCATCATATTTACGAGGTGAAGGAGTGATTTCAGGATTTCATCCATATATTCGTTCACGGCTTTCACGCTGCCAGGAAGAGTAAAAACCAGTGTTTTTCCCATAACACCTGCTACTGAACGACTGATCAGGGCCTGGGGTTTTATCGCACCATACTTCATCCTGATCATCTCCATAATACCTGGAATTTCCTTGTTCAGAAGAGGTTTTATAATATCTATTGTGAAATCTCTCGGGCCGATTCCTGTCCCTCCTGTCGTGAACAGAAAATCGACAAGCTCATCTTTAGCCTGGTGCACGAGGTCCTCGAGTTTATGCCTGTCATCGGGGATAAGCGTATAATGGATAAAGAGGTTCAAGCCTCTTTCTTTGAAGAAATTCTGAAGAATTTCCTGCAGGCGGGCACCCGATTTATCTTCGTATTCCCCGGCGCTGGCCCTGTCGCTGAGGGTAATAACCAGGGCACGGTACATTCTTGGATGAAATTCAACAACATCTCCCTCTTTAATGTGACCGGGATGCAGTACACGGGCAAAAATTCCTTCTTTTGGCATTACGCAATCGCCCACCTCCTTAAAAATAGCACATGAAGTTCCATGACATTCCTTGCCGATCTGAGTTATCTCAATTTCCACATCGCCGCAGGTAAACCTGTCAAGGGGATGTATCTTAAGATAATCAAAGCCATCGAGGGTGATGTTTTCGGCAAATTCACCCGGGCAGACCTTCCTTCCTGCCTGTTTTTCAAACTTTCTTATACTTTCCATCCCAAGAATGCTTACCTGACGGTTCCACGGGCCGGAATGAGCATCGCCTTCAACACCCTGGTGGGTTAGTGTGATACCTGCCACAGGCTTTTTAACTGTTCCTTTTCTCTCAGAAATATTAACCGAAACTACTTTAAACTCCTCCATAAACTGAATATCACAGCTAAATCAAATGTCTTCCTTCGTCTTGCTTAACAGCCTGATCTCATCAATGATCATCGCTTTATCTGCAGCCTTGCACATATCGTAAATCGTAAGCAGGGCAACCGAAACAGCAGTAAGTGCCTCCATCTCAATTCCGGTTTTTCCCTTGCAACGGGCGAGGCTGTTTATCCTGACACCGGTTTTATCCAGGCTGGCTTTAACTTCAATTTTTGTTATACTCAGCGGATGGCATAAAGGGATAAGTTCAGAGGTTTTTTTCCCTCCCTGTATCCCTGCAATCTCTGCCACGGTCAGCACATCGCCTTTCTTCATCTTATTCTGGCGGATGAGACTGATCGTAGTCCTGGCGAGGATTATATGGCCGGTCGCTTCAGCAGTCCGAACCTGGTCGGGCTTTGCCGATACATCGACCATCGAAGCCTTGCCGGAGGAATTAATATGTGTCAGGTTTGGCATATGTGATAATTAGCGAGGTAGTGAGGTAGTGAGGTAGCGAAATAGCGAAATAGCGAGGTAGCGAAATGATGAATTCGTAAATCGTAATTATTCGCAATATTGTTAATTTTATTGGTGCTCATTACGGCTTCGCCGAACGTAAATCGTAAATCCTCATTCATCCTCCAATATTATGAAAAAAATCCGAACTGTTGCTTGTTCCCTTTTTGGGTTTCAACCCGATTGCAGCTTCAATCGCATTTTTTATTCCCAGTGTGCGGATGTCGAACTCCAGATCGCTGAAAAGGCAGGGTTTGATCCTGCCGTTGGCGGTTAAACGCAGGCGGTTGCAATGCATGCAGTCGCCTCCATGCCCGTTCTCCACTATCGTGAAACAGCCTTCCCCGAGATCCATCTGGTGAATGAATCGTGCCTCCAGTCCGTTAGCCAGGCAAAACTCACGAACGGCAGCCGCATCGGGCTCATCCGAAGAATTCTGGATTACGCAGTTGATTTTTACAGGTTTCAGCCCGGCCTTCAGTGAAGCTTCGATTCCCCTTATAACAGCTGAAAGGTCGCCGCCCCGGGTAATCTCCCTGTACCTGGCCGGATCCAAGGTGTCGAGGCTGATGTTAATCCTGTGAAGCCCTGCACCGGCAAGGGCCAGTGCGAATTCCCCGAGAAGGATTCCGTTGGTTGTAAGCCCCAGGTCTTTGATCCCGGGAATGCCTGCAACCCGGCCGATGAAATCCACAATGCCTTTCCTTACCAGCGGTTCGCCCCCGGTGATCCGTACTTTATCAATCCCCATAGCTACCGCCAGCTGTATGACCTCGATGATCTCTTCGTATGTAAGGATATCGGCATGTGACAGCATTTTTACACCTTCGGCCGGCATGCAATAGGTGCAGCGGAGGTTACAGCGGTCGGTTACTGAAACTCTGAGGTAATTGATCCGGCGGTTAAAGGAGTCGTACATTGGCCGTTTCCCCTTTTTTAATTTCCGTTTGCCCTATGTCCACGATCATCATGCCGCCGGCCTTCGTGTATGCATTGATATGCGCCGAACCATGATATTCGAGGGGGTACACAGCTCCCTCATCCACAATCACAGGAATAACTGATTTCCTCAACGTCTTTTTTCTTGAAAAATCAATACCCATAGGCAGTTTAAGCAGCCTGGGCTGTTCATTGCAGCCCATCATTTTCAGCACAAAGGGTTTAACCATCAGTTCAAACAGCACGAATGAAGAAACCGGGTTTCCCGGCAAGCCGAAGATGAACTGCTTGTCATAACGGGCAAAAACGGTGGGCCGCCCGGGTTGTATGGCCAGGCTTTTAAACAGGATCTTTGCCCCCAGGCTTTCGATGGCTGCAGGCACATAATCAAAATCACCCATTGAAACTCCCCCGGTAAGTATTACGATATCGGTTTCATACAAGCCCATAGAGATCTTGTCATTAAGCTCTTCGGGCGAATCATCGGCAATCCCGAAATATGAACATAAGGCCGGTATCTGCCGGGCCTGGGCGACAAGCTGGCAGGCGTTTGAATTCCGTATCTGTGACCCAAAAGGGACCTGCTCCGGTTCAACCAGCTCATTCCCGGTTGAGATGATCCCGATATGAGGCTGGCGGGCTACCCATATTTTGGTGTTTCCTACAGTGGCGAGAACGGCAAAATGGGCGGGCTCGAGCCTGGTCCCTTTTTCAAGAACCTTCTGGCCTTTCTTAATGTCTTCGGCCTTGAAACAGATATTTACCGAAGTCTTTTCTTTTGTGAATTTTATATGGTCTGCGGATGACATCTCCGTATCCTCAACCATGATTACTGTATCGGCTCCCGCCGGCAACATGCCGCCGGTCATTATCTTCGAACATTCACCTTCATGAACAGGGTTTTCAGGTACTGTTCCAGCGGGAATAGTCTCAAGCAGTCGGAATTCCATCCCGTATACTGCATCCTGTATCCTGCATGCAAACCCGTCCACTGCCGATTTATCGAAAGGAGGCATGTTGATATCCGAAAACACATCCCTGCTTAAAACCCTGCCGGCAGCGGATTCAATGCCCAGCATTTCCTCTCCTGAAGGGATGGCGTTATTTAAAACAATCTCTAAAGCTTCTTCAAACGGTATCATTCATCTATAAATTTAACTGCAGTAGCTTTTATGCTCAGCCATATCTCCGACCCTTCATCCAGCTTCATTCTTTCGACGGATTCACGGGTAATCAAAGCGTGAATTGTTTCACCGCATTCAATGCATACATCGCATCCGAGGGGTGTGGCAGTGATCTCCTGAACCCTGCCTGCCAATACATTCGACGCAGATGAATCCAGTGCCGATGCTGAAAGAACAATATCTTCACCCCTTATCATAACGAATCCCGACTCATTATCTTGTCCCTGCTGAACCCGTATTTTCAGATTCCTGCTTGTTTCGGCCCAGGGGATTCCGTCATACAATCTTATTGTTGCCGGGAAGAAATTCCTGATCCCGATGAAATGAGCTACAAACCCGTTCCTGGGGCTATGGAATACTTCATCGGGCGTACCCGTCTGCAGAATATTCCCGTGGTCCATCACGGCGATCCTGTTCCCCAGCGAGAGGGCCTCTTCATAATCGTGGGTGACGTGAATTATGGTCTGTCCTCCCCGGTGAATCTGCCTCAGCAATGACCTGGTGCCTGATCTCAGCCGGGTGTCCATCGATGCCAGGGGTTCATCAAGAAGGAGGATTTCGGGTTCCTGGATCAGCGTGCGGGCCAGGGCAACTCTCTGCAACTCGCCACCTGACAGGGTCGAAGGATAACGCTCAAGCAGTTCGCCAATGCCCAGGTTTGCACTCATAGCCTTGATCTTCTGATGAATGCTCTCCCTTGGCTGCCCGTGAAGGGCGTAAGCAAGATTACTTTTGACTTTCAGGTGAGGAAAAATCGCGTGATCCTGGAAAACCAATCCTACCTTTCGCTTTTGTATCGGCATATGCGTGATGTCCCTCCCGTTAAGTTCCAGGCTGCCTGAATCGGATATCGCCAAGCCGGCGATAACCTCCAGCAACAGGGATTTACCGGCTCCCGAAGGGCCAAGCAGGATAAAGTAATCCCCCTTCTCAACGGTAAAAGAAATATCACTGAGCATGAAACCTTTAAAGTCCTTGTTAATGCCTGTAAGTTTAAGCATGGGCTCAGCTTTTTTTTGTATTTGAAAGCAGGAGGCGGAGGATCATAAAAAATACAAGGACGACCAGGATAAAGAGCACCGAAACCGGTTGGGCATATTTTAATCCGAACGAAGTGAAGCGTTCATAAATTAAAACAGGGGTTATCATGGGATGATACGCAATAATGACCACAGCGCCGAATTCGCTCATCCCCCTGGCAAACATCAGTATGAGCCCCGACAAAATATTTTTCCAGGCCAGGGGCAGGGAAACCGTAAAAAAGACCCTTACGGGCGATGCTCCCAGGGTAAGGGCAGCTTTCTCGAGGCGTTCGGGAACCGAAAGGAAACCATCCCTTGCAGCATTGATGAGGTAGGGCAGGCTCACAAACGCCATCGCAAGCATAATGCCCGCAGGATGGCCGACGAAGTTAAATCCTGCCATTGAACTCGCCTTGCCGAGCCAGGTATCCCTTGAAATAAAACCCAGAACCGCAATGCCGGCAGCCGAATGAGGGATCACCACGGGCAGGTCAATAATGGCTGTGACCAGTTTCTTCAGGGGGAACTGGTACCTGGCAAGTATCCATGAAAAAGGAATGGCTGCAACAGCAAAGAGAAGTGTGCCTGCCATCGAAGTGCTCAGGGTGAGCATGATGCTGTTCTTGACTTCGGGATCCTGTGCAGTTTCAAATAATTTATGGGGGGATGATGAGAACATCAATCCAAGAACAGGGCCCAGGACAAACAACAGGATCAAACCTCCCAGTATCGAAAACACCCACTGAAGCCCTTGTTTTTTCATTCAGCGGGAGTTACCGATATCTCTGAAATGGCCTTGATTGCCCTGTCGGAAAAGAAATCACAGGCAGGAAATAACCTGAACCTGCCACCATCTTCCCTGCCGGCATAAGGGATAAGAAGAACCTCTTCCTGGTCGCAGCGGTTCATTACCTCACTCAATGAAAACACCGTCCTGTAACCATCGATGGCAATAAAGGTAAGCAGGGTTTTCTGAAGGTTCTCATGATTTACCTTGATGTAACCATCAAGAAGGTCTTTCAGTCTTATGCCTGTAAAAGGCGTGGTACTGTGTATGCCCCTTCCCCTTCCGTAAAAAACCGTATTGTATGTTTCACTCTGTGCCGAAGGGGTGATCGAATCAATCTTTCGAAGCTCTTTACTCCCTTCGGTGATGCTTATACCGGGCGAATAAAGGGGGGTCAGGTCCCTGTTTACCGGGATGCTTCTTGACGGTGTCCTCACAGTGATTTTAACCGGGTTGCTTATATTTCTTTCGCCCAGCAGGTCATTGCCCATTACCAGCTTACGCTCCGAAGGAAGGGGCCAGAGATCTTTCGTTTTACTGGGAACTATCCTCGTAACTTCTGTAGCGATTATGCATTTGTGCAGGTTGTTCGGATAAAAGATCTCGCCCCAGCTCAGAACGACTTTATCACCTTTCGCATTCTCGATAATTACATACAGGTCAATAACGGGGGAGAACTCCTGCTTATTCTTTTTCTTCAGTATCCTGCTGCTGAGGATGTCGAAGAGGGAATACCCGTCATAACGGTAAGCGCCCGTAAAACGGTTTTTCCCATCCTCCCCAAGCACCGCCTCCTTGACGATGATTGAATGTTTGAGAAGAGCCGTTAAATCGACTTTGCCGGGGTTTTCCACTTCTCCCTCAACGGTGATCTCACCTCCCGGCAGGGCATAGGTGTCGGCATTGTCGTAAAAATTGTTGTTCCTGTCGCCGGGATCAGCCGCCGAAACAAGTTTCAGCCCGTTATCGGGAGATTTCGTGTTGTTGTTATCCTGTGCCATAAACCTCGAAGGTAAAATACACAATATTCCTGCCGCAATGATATACCTGATTTTCATATTAGGGCCTGTTTACGGCTTCTTTACAAAAGGTTTGAGACGGCCGGGAACCGCGGCATAATTTTTTTCTTCCATAGGGATCACCGAGGGCTGACCAGCCTTTTTGATGATCTTCATCCCTTTGTCCTTTGAGAGCATGAATTCCAGGAAGGCTAAGGCGGCTTCTTTATTCGGAGCATTCCTGATCATGGTTACCCCATAGACCATTGGCTCTCCTTTCATCTGCTCTGTTTTCCCTGGTTCTTTGCCTTTGATATCAACCACGGCCTTGCTGTAGTCATCAGCATACTTAATGTTTTTCAGGTTGACCTGGTCGGGGAGGATCAGGTAATTGAGATTGTGCTGCACTGCAACCGACCTGTACTGAAATATATAGTCTATGTTGTTTGATTCCAGCAATGCTACAAGATCCACCTCTTTCGGCCTGATGTAATTGAGGTCCTTTGAACTGAGCTGTTTGGCAAGGCCGGGTTTTTTATAGTACGTTTCCGACAGCAGCATGCACATCACCGTTCGGTATCCGCAGGGATCGGCGTTGGGGTCGGCACGGCCGAATGCAACGTCCTGTTTCAGGAGGATCTCATACCAGTTTTTTGCATTGATCCGGTCCTTGTATTTTGCCTTATCGGTATAAGCAATGCACATTTCATTGGCTGCAAATTTTATGTTCCAGTCGGCATAAGCCGGGATAAGCAGTTTATCAATCACTTTATAATCGGAAGCAGCCATGATGTCGCAGGGTTTCTTAAGGTCGGTGATTTTCCTGGCACATTCCACGCTGCCTGCCGGTTCCATTAAAACATTCACATTGGGATAAAGCTTGTTGAATTCAGCTTTGATCTCTTTCATCGGAACCGAAAGGCTGCCGGCATGAAAAATGATGAGATCCCCGCTGAGGCCGGCAGGTTTCTGGGCAATGGTAAAAGGCAGCACAAGCATGCTGTATACAAGAATCGATAATAGTCGTTTCATAGATCGGATTTTTGTCAGTGTTTGTCTTTATTTATTGGAAATATCATCCAGGAATTTGATGAACCCTTTTTGAATCAAAGTATCGGCACCGGAATGAAATTTATCAAATGCCCTGACCAGCAATTTCCCTTCTTCGGTCAGTGCCATGCTTCCTCCCTCGGCTCCTCCCCGGTGCTTCTCAAGCAGGGGGAAACCGAAAAAATCTTCTATCTTTTTAATGTTCCCCCAGGTCCTGCGGTAGGTATAGCCCAGCTCTTCACAGGCTGCCTTTAAGGAACCTTTTTCGCCGATCATTTTCAGCATTCTCCATTTGCCATCCCCAAGGATACCGTTCCCGTCCTTATCGGCAAGCCAGATCTTGTAATCCAGTTTAATTTGATCGAGCCTGGGTTTGAATTTTGTTTCCATAGCCTGATTCATTGGTATTTACAATGGTTTCAAACAACATTCCGAAAGCAACAAATATACTGTTTTTCGCGATATGCATGAAAAAGCATAACGCAAAAAAGTTTAATTTTGCAGTCCGGGAGAGGGCCGGTAATTCACAAACAAACAGGCCCGGACCCGGGAATCAGATATCCGTTTAAAAAATAATTGGATACATTTGCAAAAAAATCGGAATCAGTCTAAATAAAAATAACATGAACAACGCAATTTTTAATCTTGAGAGGCCCGAAAACGAACACACTCTCAACTACGCCCCCGGATGCAGGGAAAGAAAAATGCTGAATGAAGAACTTGATAGGATGAGCAGTGAGATCCTCGATATTCCCCTTCTTATAGGGGGCAAGGAAGTCAGGACAGGTAAGACAGGCAGGGTTATCATGCCCCACGACCATCAGCACGTACTGGCAAATTTCCATATGGCCGGGGAGAAAGAGGTTCAAATGGCCATTGAGGCCGCGCTCAAAGCGCATAAAGAATGGGAATCTGTTTCATGGGTTGAGCGTGTTTCAATAAGCCTGAAGGCCGCCGAACTGATATCAACAAAATACAGGCAGCTCATCAACGCAGCTACGATGCTCGGGCAGGGTAAAAGCGTTTTCCAGGCCGAGATCGACTCATCCTGCGAGAGCATAGATTTTCTCAAGTTCAATGCGTATTTCACAACGGAGATATACAAGGAGCAGCCGCATTCCCAGAAGGGGATCATCAACCGCATTGAATACAGGCCGCTGGAAGGCTTTGTTTTCACGGTCACCCCGTTCAACTTCACCGCCATCGCCTCAAACCTGAACATGGCGCCTGTGGTCATGGGAAATACAACGGTTTGGAAGCCTTCATCGACTTCTATACTTTCCAACTATATCCTGATGAAAATATTCAGGGAAGCCGGATTGCCTGATGGGGTTATCAATTTTATTCCCGGCTCAGGAAGCCTCATCGGGAAAGCGGCGCTGGGCCACCGCAGCCTTGCGGGCATTCATTTTACAGGTTCCACCGGTGTTTTCAACGGAATATGGAAAAGTGTCGCTGATAATATGAGCGGCTACAGGTCTTATCCGAGGATAGTCGGGGAGACCGGGGGCAAGGATTTTATTTTTGTCCATCCTTCTTCCGACCCCCAGGAAGTGGCTGTTGCAATAGTCCGGGGCGCTTTCGAATACCAGGGACAAAAATGTTCGGCAGCTTCCCGGTCTTATATTCCCGCTTCATTATGGCCTGATATCAAAACGAGGATAGGGGAGATGCTGTCGACCGTGACAGTCGGTGATGTGCGTGAATTCAGCCATTTTATGAATGCAGTCATTGATGAAGCCTCCTTTGACAACATCATGGGATATATTGAATATGCAAAGAAGTCGGATGATGCCGAAATCGTATATGGAGGCACGGGAGATAAATCAAAAGGCTATTTCGTGCAACCTACCGTGATCCGTACGAAAAACCCGCATTTCAAATCGATGGAAGAGGAGATATTCGGCCCGGTCATGACAGTCTATGTGTATTCGGACAACAATTTTGAAGATACTTTGCGCATCTGCGACCAGACTTCACTCTATGCGCTTACGGGATCTGTATTCTCGAAAGACCGCGAAGCACTGAACACAGCCTGCAGGATACTGAGGTATGCAGCCGGCAATTTTTATTTCAACGATAAACCTTCGGGAGCGGTTGTAGGGCAGCAACCTTTCGGGGGTGCAAGGGGTTCAGGAACGAACGATAAAAGCGGGAGCCATTTGAACCTTTTGCGCTGGACCAGCCCAAGGACGATAAAGGAAACCCTGATCCCCCCGACTGAGTTCACCTATCCTTATATGAAGGCGGATAAATGCCATTGAGGCATGAGCCATGAGGCATGAGCCATGACTTGCACGTCGGAATATATCTTATGCCTCATGGCTCATGACTTTAAGTTTTTCCCTCATCTTCCTGTACAGTATAACAGGCTGATCGCCTGATATCAGGTGTTCATCCATTTTAAGCGATGTCGCCTGGGGCTGATGGGTTTCGACCACAGTCCGGTCCTGCTTCAGAACGATCAGGTTAAAGAGCTTTGTGAAGGCGAAATACAGCTCTCTGAGGACCGGTAGCTTCACCATTTTCTGGTATGTCCTCAGGTAAAATAATGTATGGTTGTCGTCGATAGGGACAAAGGCAACGATTATCCTCATCGAATCCATGATATGGTTTTGCCAGAGGTTTGGAAAGATGAAAGTTAGGTAGGTGCTTTTTTTCGGAGGTTCCTGAACCTGGTCCGGCCTGAGGGGTTTCTGTCCTTTGTCCTGTTCATTGAAGGGCCAGAAAGAAATTGAGTTTGCAGTCTCCTTTATATAAGGACCATTCACGATCGGCCCTATGCCCCTGCCGATGGTGGTTTTATGGATGAAAGGGACATGTACGACATCAAGCTGGTTTTCTATTGCTCTTGAATAATGTGCTTTCCAGAGGTCGGTAAAGCCTGAAGAAACCAGGCTGTCGTCAAGATTGTCGAACCAGGGGACCTCGGGAAGGTTCTCTGCCGGAATTGCAGGCCCGGCAGAGGGATCAGGGGTGTACCAGACATAAACGAAGCCATTCGCTTCCCTAAGGGGATAGGCATTGGCCCTGATATAAGCAGGGGGCTGTGATGACTTGCCGTTGGCAGGGATAAGAACACAGCTGCCCGTGGTGTCGAATTCAAACCCGTGAAACGGGCATTGGAGATGATTGTCCCTGATCTTTCCGAGACTGAACTGAATACCACGGTGAGGGCATTTGTCGCGGAACACGGCAAGTTTTCCGTCTGAGTCTCTCCAGGCCAGGAGTTTTTCGCCAAAGCGTGTAAAGCCCTTGATCTGGTTTTTCCTGATTTCACAGGATTCGAGGATGACATACCATTGATTTGGGATCATATTGGAATAATTTAGCTGAATGCACTGACAAATGTATGACAAATCCAGATGTCGTATCTTTGTCTTTTAATATGAGACCATGGCAACAGTAAAAAAGAAACGTATAGCCCTCGTGGCACACGACAATTGCAAACAGGATATAGTGGAATGGGTTGGCTGGAACTGGCAGATCCTGATGAAACATCAGCTGATATGTACAGGTACTACAGGGAAACTGGTAAGTGATACCCTTATGGGTAAAATCGAACAGGGTATTGAAACCCCTGATGAGGATATTTCGGTCATTAAACAGGATAAACCGGTCAGACCTGATGACAGGAAAAAGAATACACAGATAAAAATAATACGTCTTAAATCCGGCCCTTTCGGTGGTGACCAGCAACTTGGCGCGATGATCGCAGAAGGCAGGGTCGACATTCTGATCTTTTTCTGGGATCCCATGCAGCCCCATCCCCATGATGTGGATGTAAAAGCCCTGCTCAGGATTTCCGTACTGTACAATATTCCCTCAGCCTGCAACCGATCCACGGCAGACTACCTGATCTCATCACCCCTGATGGATGAAGAATACCATCCCAAAGTGAGGGATTATTCTGCTTACCTTGAACGGACTATTCCTGCTTAGGGAAACGGATGGGGCAGGAGAGGAAACCCGGGTCAGAGGTTTGCACCGATCAGTCTTCCCAGGGTAAAAGTAACAGCTGCGGCAGCCAGCCCGATGACAACCTGGCGCATTCCCGATTTGAAGACCGGCTTACCTGTGATGAGTGTAATTGCAGCCCCGATCGAAAACAGGGCAACAGTGCTCAGCACAACAGATGTGATGATAGCTTGTTGACCTTTTAGAAAAATAAAGGGTGCAAGCGGAATGATTGCCCCTGTGACAAAAAGCACGAAAGATGCTATTGCTGCTTCCCAGGCAGAGCCTTTCAGATCATCAGGATTCAGCCCCAGCTCTTCCTTAACCAGCAAGGCTTGCATATTATCCTTATTGGAAAAGATTTTGTTGGCTATCTCCCTTGCTTCATCCTCGGGAATTCCTTTAGCCCTGTTAAGCAGGATGATCTCCTGAAATTCCTCTTCCGGGCTGTTTTCAATCTCTTCCATTTCGATCTCAATCTGCCTTTCGAGAAGTTCCTGTGAACTTTTTACGGATATCCATTCACCCAGGGCCATCGAAAAGGCGCCTGCAAGCAAACCGGCAAGCCCTGCGATGAGTACTGCATTGCCTCCCTGTGTTGCCCCGGCCACACCCATAACGAGGCTGAGGTTACTGACAAGCCCGTCATCGGCTCCCAAAACGGCAGCCCTTAATGCATTGCCGCCGACATTTCGATGGCCGCGTTCCATTTTTCTGACTTTTTCTCCGCTTAACTGGTCAAGCGACTGGAGTATCCTGACATGCCTGTCTTCGGCCCCGTTTGATTTTTCACCGCTTTTATCCTTCTTCTTGAGGGAGGCATTTGTGATACTTTTTTCAGCTTCAAGCAGGATTCCAAGTATCATGTTCCGGCCGAACAAGCCTCCAAGCTTTGAGATGATCCTTGCCCTCAGCGAGGGTTCCGGTTCAGCTGCAGCCTTATCGATGGCCCGCACTTTCTCCATTACCTTAGCTTTATGCAATTCTTCTATCCTTGCCATTTCAAGGTAGATGGAGCTTATCTCGGCATCATCCTCCATCCCTGCAACACGACGGTACAGATAGGCCGTATCAACCTCGGTCTGCAGTCGTGCCCGGAGTTTTTTATCTGCCTTCATTGTTTAATGTTTTTGTAAATTCACCGGAATAAGTCGTTCAGGCAACGAATATAAACCGATTTCTGAAATTTCCGGGTTATCTCTTGAAGAGTTTATTGTGATCCTCACACTCCTGGTATTAACCGAAGGGAAACGAAGGAGCCTTTTGTAACCTATCGTAGTTCCCGAAGCAACAGTTTTCCATGATTTGCCATCAGGAATATCGAGAGAAAAGGATTCAACCCTCTGCCCGTCCCTGAAATATTCCTGTATGCTAAGGCAATTGAACGAACATTGCTGTTTAAGATCCAGGATCATTGAAGCGGTTTTGCTCCCTTTTTTATTGGTCCAGTAAGTCCCCGGTTTTGAGTCTGTCATGTTTTCGGGTTTAAACTTCGGATTGCCATTTGCCGGTATTATTGCAGCACCGGCTGCAAGGTTGTTGCGGAATGCCGAATCCAGGATGGCTCGCATGCCTTTAAGGCTGTTAACATCGTTCTCATTAATAAGCCCCCGTTTGTCGGGAGGCAGGTTAAGAAGAAGGACTGAATTACGGCCTACTGAACTGAACCATATATCAACAAGTTTATCAGGGCTTTTCACGAGTGAATCGTCTTTCTCATGATAGAACCAGCCCGGGCGGATCGATACGTCGACTTCCGAAGGGTACCAGGCCAGCCCGGCTGCATCTTTTATTTTTTCATCACTGCCCACGTCTTCCTGCATTATATCTCCGGGCGGTAAAAATATGCCGGGAGCGGGAGTGCTTCCTGCACTTCCTTCGAGGCTTTCAAGGGATGCAGTTGGCAGGGGGACCACGCTCCATTCGGTTTCCCTGCCATAGCCCGATTCAGTGCCAACCCAACGCACATCAGGCCCCATGATTGCAATAACCGCTTTAGGCTGGAGTTCCCTCACCAGTTTATAATATCCCATCCAGTCGTATACCTGTTTTTTCCCGTTTGGACCTTCACCGCAGGCCCCGTCAAACCAGACCTCGTCGATTTCACCGTATTGGGTCAGGACTTCCGTCAGCAGGTTCCTGAAATATTGGTTGTATTCACCGGTCCCGTATAATTCAGAATGTATATCCCAGGGAGAGACATAAACCCCGAATTTAAGTCCGTACTCTTTGCAGGCTTCGGAAACCTCTTTGACAAGGTCACCTTTGCCGTCCCTCCAGGGCGTGTTTTTAACACTGTAATCAGTGTATTTACTTGGCCAGTTGCAAAACCCGTCATGATGTTTGGCTACCAGGATAGCAAGCTTTGCCCCGGCTTCTTTTGCTTTACGTATCCACTGCCTTGCATCCAGTTCCGAAGGATTGAATATTTTCGCTTTGACATCCTTATTCCCCCATTCGAGGCCGGCAAACGTATTGATGCCGAAATGAAAAAACACGGTAAATTCCAATTCCTGCCAGGCGGCCTGCCTTGCTGAAGGTGAAATATGTGCTGCTGTTTTCAGTATGGAATCGGCAGGCTGGCCGGCAGGGATAATGGCATAATTTGCGTGGGGCTGGGCGTGCAGGTTCGCTGTAATGGCAATGAGGCAGATTGCCAGGTAAGGTGTAATGAATCTCATAAATACTGAGGTTTTATGCGAGGGATCTGAAATCCTCTGCAATTTCTGAAAAATCAGGCTGCTATGGACTGATTTTTATAATTTATTTATATCCCGGGAAACTTCCTTTCAAAATCCTTATTTATTCAGCTGCAATTTTGCATCGGTTAAAACGAGTTCATATGATAGCAATGATGTTTGTGGCTGCAACTAAATCTTTTTTTGAAATGAGTACCGGCGCCGGGTATATAATAGGGGCTTTTATTGCCATGTTCATTATTGGATACCTTTTTTATTCTCTTGTAAAACCTGAAAAATTTTGAAATCTGAAACACTTGGGAACCGGCAGGTTTTCTTTTGAAAAATAATCTTAAAACGATGACTGCACAGGAATTAATTCAGGTATTACTCTTCTTTGGCGTATTAATTTGCATGACACCCCTTTTAGGGAATTATATGTACAAGGTGTTTTCGGGGGAAAAACATTTTATGTCGTATGTTCTTGGGTGGCTGGAGAAATTAACATACAAATTTTCGGGAATTCAGGCTGATGAAGAATCCAACTGGAAGTCATATACTTTCGGTTTGCTTTTATTTAATTTTATTGGATTTGTCTTCCTGTTCCTGATGCAGCGGATACAGTCATTCCTGCCCCTGAATCCTGCACATCTTCCCAATGTATCATGGCAGCTGTCGTTCAATACGGCAATCAGCTTTATGACAAACACAAACTGGCAATCTTACGCCGGGGAAACAACTCTTAGCTACTTCGTTCAGATGACCGGGTTAGCTGTGCAGAATTTTGTAAGCGCGGCAAGCGGGATTGCCGTTTTACTGGCGCTTGTGAGGGGACTTTCGCGGAAAACCACAGAAAAAATCGGGAATTTCTGGACTGATCTTACACGCACAACAGTGTACATTCTTCTGCCGCTTTCGGTCCTGTTTGCCATTGTACTGGTCGGGCAGGGTGTGGTTCAGAACTTTAAACCTTATGAAAGCATTCATACCCTGAGCGGGGCGCAACAGATAATTCCCATGGGACCGGCAGCTTCCCAGATTGCAATAAAGCAGCTCGGTACAAACGGAGGAGGATTCTTCAACGCCAATAGCGCACATCCTTTCGAAAACCCCACTCCTTTCAGCAACTTCCTTGAGATGTTGTTTTTACTTCTTATCCCGGCTGCTCTGACCTACACCTATGGAAAAATGGTCGGTTCAATCCGGCAGGGTTGGACAATCTTTTCTGTAATGCTGATCTTGCTGATTGCGGGATTGTGTATTTCACTTTACGCTGAGTACTCAGCCAATCCTGTTTTCGGACATTTACGCCTGATGGAGGGGAAGGAAACTCGTTTCGGGATTGTCAACAGTGTACTTTGGTCAACCTCCACAACGGCTGCATCCAATGGGTCTGTAAATGCAATGCAGGACAGCCTTACTCCCATAGCAGGCATGATAGCCATGATCAACCTTATGCTGGGTGAGATTATTTTCGGCGGTGTAGGTTCCGGCTTGTATGGCATGGTGGTTTTTATAATTATTACTGTATTTATTGCCGGGCTTATGGTAGGGCGTACCCCGGAATACCTGGGCAAGAAAATTGAAGCTTTTGAGGTCCAGATGGCCATCATTGCAATCCTTTTGCCAAATGTGGTGATACAACTATTCTCGGCATGGGCTTCGGTAAGTTCATTCGGCCTGTCGGGCCTTAATAATGCAGGGCCTCAGGGCCTTTCTGAAATTTTGTATGCCTACAGTTCGGCTGCCGGGAACAATGGAAGCGCGTTTGCCGGTTTGAATGCAAATACAGTTTTCTACAATCTGACACTTGGCTTTGGAATGCTCATCGGCCGGTTTGGGGTCATTATTCCGGTTATGGCCATAGCAGGAAGTATGGGAACAAAGAAAACCACACCCATGTCGGCAGGTACGTTCCGCACTGATAATGGGTTGTTTATAGGTTTGCTGATAGCAGTGATCCTTATAATTGGCGGCTTAACGCATTTCCCTGCAATATCACTGGGCCCATTGGTTGAGCACTTACTGATGAATGCAGGAATGACCTTTTAAGATTTTGATCATATGAGCACAAAATTGAATACAGGCTTTTTCAATAAAAAGATCTTATTCCAGGCTGCAAAGGAAAGTGTAATTAAGCTGAACCCGGCTTTGCAGATTAAGAACCCTGTCATATTCATAGTGGCAATAGGTTCGGTCCTTACTACCATCATCGTTTTTTCAGGGATTTTTCGGGGAAGTTTCTCATCGTTCAACCTTCAGATAGCAGTATGGCTTTGGTTTACGGTATTGTTTGCCAATTTTGCTGAAGCTGTTGCTGAAGGACGGGGAAAAGCACAGGCAGAAAGCCTGCGGAGGAACCGTACGCAAACTATGGCTCGCAGGATCGTGGGCAAACAAGAGGTTTCGGTGAATGCAACAGAACTAAAAAAAGGAGATATTGTCAGGTGCAGGGCAGGCGAGGTTATACCGTCGGACGGGGAAGTCATTGAAGGTATTGCAAGCGTTGATGAATCAGCAATCACAGGTGAATCAGCACCGGTCATAAGGGAAAGCGGAGGAGACCGATCGGCAGTTACAGGCGGGACAAAGGTTATCAGCGACTGGATACTGATCTGTATTACAATGGAAACCGGTAACACATTTATCGACCGCATGATTGCATTGGTTGAAGGGGCTAAACGTCAGAAAACTCCGAATGAAATTGCCCTTTTGATGCTTCTTTCGGGCCTGACTATTATTTTTCTCCTGGTGGTAGTTACACTTCCTGCATTCTTCGGATACAGCTTGGCTGCTTCCGGATTGCCCATGTCGCAAAACTTAACGATCCCGGTACTTATTGCGCTATTGGTATGCCTGATTCCTACAACTATAGGAGGTTTACTTAGCGCTATCGGGATCAGCGGGATGGACAGGCTTATACAGCGTAACGTAATTGCTACCAGCGGCAGGGCGATAGAAGCGGCAGGGGACGTTGATGTGCTGTTGCTGGATAAGACAGGAACTATAACATTGGGTAACCGGATGGCGACTGATTTTATCCCTGTTGAAGGGGTGAAGGTTGAAGAACTGGCAAATGCAGCCCAGCTGTCATCATTATCGGATGAAACACCAGAAGGGCGTTCAATTGTAATTCTTGCGAAGGAAAAATTCAATATTCGCGGCCGTGAGGTCCACCAGCTCAATGCCACATTTATCCCTTTTACCGCGCAATCAAGAATGAGCGGTGTTGATTTAAAAACAGATGACAACATTATTCACAGGATCCGTAAAGGGTCATCCGAGGCCATCCGGACCTTTATACAAAACAATAATGGTTTTTATCCCCAGGAGATACAGGATATTGTCTCGGAACTGGCCCGGCAAGGGGCAACACCCCTTGTCGTTGCGGAAGATAACAAGGTAATGGGGGTTATTCACCTTAAAGACATTGTAAAAGGCGGCATCAAACACCGTTTTGCCGAATTAAGGAAAATGGGTATTAAAACGATAATGATTACCGGTGATAATCCCCTCACTGCAGCTGCAATTGCGGCTGAAGCAGGAGTTGACGATTTCATGGCTGAAGCCAGGCCTGAAGACAAATTGCGCCGGATTCGTGATGAACAGGCAAAAGGCCACCTTGTGGGGATGATCGGAGACGGCACCAATGATGCACCGGCCCTGGCACAGGCCGATGTGGGCCTGGCGATGAACACTGGTACGCAGGCTGCCCGTGAAGCCGGTAATATGGTTGATCTCGACAGCAATCCCACCAAATTGATTGAAGTGGTTGAAGTGGGTAAACAACTGCTGATGACCCGCGGCTCTTTAACAACGTTTAGCATTGCCAACGATGTTGCAAAATATTTTGCGATCATCCCTGCAATTGCCCTTTCACTTTATTCGGGGAAAAATGGTACCGGACCCCTTTCAGCCCTGAACATAATGAACCTGGCCTCTCCTCAAAGCGCCATCCTGAGTGCAGTAATTTTCAATGCAGTTATCATTGTTCTTTTAATCCCATTGGCCCTGAAGGGTGTGCGCTACAAACCGGTTTCTGCCAGCACGGCATTGACCCGTAACCTGTTGATCTTCGGTTTGGGCGGGATTATTGCCCCTTTTATTGGTATTAAACTGATAGATATTTTAATCAATCTTTAAACAAGCTTCATAATGAAAACAGTATTGATATCTTTAAAAATATTCCTGTTTTTCACCCTGTTAACTGGCATTGTTTACCCTCTTCTCGTCACCGGAATTGCACAGTTTGTTTTTCCAGCGAAAGCAAATGGCAGTTTTATAGTCAAAGGAGATAAAATAACCGGAAGCGAGCTCATCGGGCAACAGTTTAACAGCCCTGCCTATTTTTCATCCCGCCCTTCAGCTGTTTCATATAACCCTCTGCCTTCAGGAGGTTCAAATTATGGGTTAACTAATTTGAAACTAAAGAAATTCGTTGATTCATGTAAAATTCAATTTATTTCATTCAATCACCTGGACCGCATGGCCGGGATCCCGTCTGAAATGGTTTTTATGTCGGCCAGCGGTCTTGATCCCCATATATCACCAGAAGCTGCATTAATGCAGCTTGGGAGAATCATAAAAGCCCGTAATTTCAATGCTGCCCAAGAACAAAAACTGCGGCAATGTATCAGGGAGCTTACCGAAGCTCCACAGTTTTTATGCCTGGGTGAAGAAAGGATCAATGTATTATTACTTAACTTAGCTACTGATAAAATACAGTGAACAGTTTCAGCGATAACAGGCCAAATCCCGATGAACTTCTGGCCTCTTTAATGAGCCAGGAAGAGAAGAACAAACGGGGCACCCTGAAAATATTCTTCGGAATGTGTGCAGGTGTGGGTAAAACCTATACTATGCTTCAGGCTGCCCATGCCGAAAAGATCAAAGGCCGTGATATAATCATAGGTTACATTGAAACACATAACCGCAGTGAAACTGCCGGGTTGGCCAAAGGTTTTGAACTGATTCCCCGTAAAACCTTTGAATACAAATCCACCAGCATCGAGGAGATGGACCTTGACGCCATCATTGCCCGGAAGCCTCAGATTATACTGGTTGATGAAATAGCACATACCAATGTAAACGGGACCAGGCATGCAAAACGCTACCAGGATGTACAGGAAATTCTAGATAATGGGATCAATGTTTATACAACCCTGAACGTTCAGCATCTTGAAAGCCGCTCCGAAACCGTTGCCCAGATTACCGGGATACGGATCCGTGAAACATTGCCTGATGAAATTTTTGAAAATGCTGATGAAGTTGAACTGGTTGACCTTACACCTGATGAATTGCTCCAGAGGCTGTCGGATGGCAAGGTTTATACTCCGGATCGTTCAAAAGAAGCCATAGAAAATTTTTTCAGGAAAGGAAATATCACGGCCTTGCGTGAGATGGCATTACGCATTGTTGCAGACCGGGTTGACAAGCAGCTTCATGATTACATGCAGCATAAACGTATCCGCGGTCCCTGGAAAACCGGCATACATCTTTTAGTTGGCATTGGACCAAGCCCCTATTCAGGTAAATTGTTGCGATGGGCTAAAAACCTTGCCTACGCAATGGACGCTGACATCCAGGCCATATACGTGGAAACCCTGCACCGGCTGACATCAAAAGCACAGGAGCAGTTAGATAAAAATATCAACCTTGCAAAACAACTTGGAATTAAAGTCAGGATAATTACAAACTCCGATATCGTTAAAGCGATTGTGGATTTTGCCCAGAAAGAAAATATTACTCATATCATCGTTGGCAAGCCCAGGGTCCGCAATATTTTAGCCATGCTGCAACTTGGCAATTTTGTAAACAGGTTGATTCAGTACAGCGGAAATATTGATGTTTATATACTCGGTTCCGACCGGCTCTCAAGAGACAATTTCAGGAAGCGTTTTTCGATTCCTTCAATTACGTCGCATATACCCCAGTACCTTATAACTTCTTTCATGGTTATTATATCCTCCCTCATATGTTTCATTTTGAAAGAGTATATAGGTTACCAGGTAGTTTCTTTTATCCTCCTGTTCCTGGTTTCAATCCTGTCCCTTTTCTACGGAACAGGCCCGATTTTACTTGCAGCAAGCCTTAGCGCCCTGAGCTGGGATTATTTTTTCCTTCCTCCGGAGTTTACACTGCATATTGAAAAAACCGAAGATATCCTGATGCTTATCATGTTCTTTATTATTGCTTTGCTAAATGGGATACTTACTTCCCGGGTGAGGAGGCAGGAGTCGAGAATCAGGATACGGGAAGAGCGTACCAACGCACTTTATCAGCTTACCAGGGACTTATCAATGGCAACAGGTACCGATGAAGTAACAAAAATTGCGGCAAGCTATATTCAAAAGTATTTTAAACTGGATTGTGCCATCTTTCTTAAGAACGAAGTAAACCAGTTTGAGAATCATATTCAGAACGAAAACAGGATTTCATTTTCAGAAAACGAATTAAGTATTGCCGCCTGGGTGTTCCGCCATTCTTCGAAAGCAGGAAAAAACACAGATACCCTTCCGTCTACTGACTTTACTTTTTACCCTTTGACCGGAAACATAGATAATATGGGTGTCATTGCCGTAAAACATGCCAATTTGTTTACTCAGAGAGAAGAACAGTTCTGGGAGGCATTTCTTTCGCAGATCTCAGGAAAATACGAACGTGAATTTTTACGTAATGTTTCCAAAACAGCTTACTTGCTTAATGAATCGGATAAACTCTACAAAACACTTTTCAACTCGATTTCCCATGAATTGCGTATACCGGTTGCATCCATCATGGGAGCATCCGACACCCTTTTAGCTCAGGCTTATCCCGAAGAGACGAAACAAAAACTGTATGCCGAAATAAACATGGCTTCAGTCAGGCTTAACCGGCTTATCGAAAATCTGCTCAATATGTCCCGTCTTGAATCAGGCCGTATTACTCTGAACACCAAGTGGTGCGATGTACATGACCTTGCACACAGGATATCGGAATCCCTTAAACAGGAGTTGCAGCCGTTCAAACTTTCGGTCGTCATTCCGGAAAATATGCCTCTTGTAAATATTGATTTTGGACTTATTGAACAAGTGTTGCACAATCTCATACTGAATGCCACACAGAATGCTCCTGCAGGCAGCAGGATCAGGCTCAAGTTTTTCTGCGATAATGGCTTTCTTATTATACAGGTGATGGACCGGGGTAAGGGGTTTCCCGCTTCCGAATTGTCATCGGTGTTTAATAAATTTTATCGCGGTAAGGATGCCAGGGCTGGAGGTACCGGCCTTGGTTTGTCAATAGTAAAGGGTTTTGTCGAGGCTCATGAGGGGACGGTGACTGCAGGAAACCGTCAGAATGGCGGAGCAATTTTTACAATTAAAATCCCGGTCAGGATCTCCGAGATCGACCAATTCAGTCAACATGAAGATTAGATGGTAAATTCAGGAAACATACTGGTAATCGATGACGAAGTCCAGATTCGCCGCCTGCTCGCGATTACCCTTTCGGCAAGCGGGTATAAAATTTCAGAAGCCTCAACCGGAAAGGAAGGCCTGGCATTGGCAGCTACAGGGCAAGCTGTTCTGATTATCCTGGACCTGGGTTTGCCCGATGCCGACGGTCTGGATATTTTAAAAAAATTACGTGAATGGTACCAGAAACCTATCATTATTCTTTCGGTAAGGAATTCAGAAGAAGACATCATTAAGGCACTTGACAATGGGGCCAACGATTACCTCACCAAACCCTTTCGTACCGGGGAATTACTGGCCCGGATCAGGGTTTCTATCCGCCAAAGCCAGGGTATAGCTGACAAACCGGTCCTGGAATTCGGCCCATTAACTATCGATATAGCGAACCATATTGTGCGTAAGCATAACGAGATGATAAAACTCACGTCAACTGAATTTTCACTGTTGGCTCTTTTAGCAAAAAATGAAGGAAGGGTGCTGACCCATCAGTATATTTTAAAGGAAGTATGGGGCATGGGATATATCGAACAACCACAATATCTGCGTGTGTTTATTGCCCAGCTGCGCAAGAAGATAGAAGACACCCCCACAAGTCCAAAACTGATAAATACCGAATCGGGGATAGGGTACAGGTTTAGCTATGAATAAAAAGCGAGCAGTGAAAAGCGAAAGGCGAAATCATTGTAAGCAGGCGGGTTAACAGATTCCTCCCTTCAGGAGCACTGGACAAAAATTAAAGCAAGAAAAGAAAACTAATTTCGCTTTTCGCCTTTTGCTTTTCGCTGCTTATTGCAGCGGTGCCACGACTTCAATAACCTCCGGCAGGTCCATCCCTATATTTTTCAGATGTTCGATCTTCGGGACCCCGTTCTTTGTCCAGCCGCGTCGTTCATAAACTGCGTCCAGGAGCTTTTCATACTGGTCTTCGCGGTGTTTCCTGAGGACAGCCATTTTTTCTTCTGTGGATTTTCCAGTCGGGTCGAATCCGACTTTCTCGAGTAACTGCTTATCATAGCGGTCGGCCCTTGATTCATATTCTTCTTTTGTAACGGGACCGCAGGCACGGTAAGGCTGGGCATCATGTTTCCGGAGACCGTATCCCCTCCGGATGCTTAAGATCCTCTGGAAATTATACACCCTTTCGGACATGCGGACCAGTTCAGTTTTGTCTATTTTCAGGCCGGTTACAGCATTGAATATGGTAACATAATTGTCGACATGCTCGGGAACTTTGGCGGGTTCTGCATTCTGGGCATTGTTTTCGGGTTCCACATCATTCCATGGAAGTTTACAGAACCCTGCAAGCCCGAACCACGTACGGAACATCGGGAAATAATGCAGTGCCTCAGCCTTTTTCTCGAAAGTGGGGATCTGGTTGTTGACCATGTCCATAAAGATCAGCCAGGCTTCGTCATGCTGGGGGCCTTTGTTGGTCATTGCATAACCGCCCTGCTGTGCCAGTGATTCCTTCGAAACATACTGGGAATATTCGAGGCCTTTGTTCTCCATGCCGATATCCTGCATGAAACCGGGATCACCCCAGCCGTTCTTTGCAAAGATGCCCTTCATTTTTCGTACGCCCTGGCCGGCAATAAGCCCGAAGCCTTCACCCCTGGAAACCTGGTGAAGCAGCTCCATAGCCGCATCGGCATTGCCGAAGTTAAGCTTCAGTCCGCCAGTGCGCTCTTCATTAATGATGCCGTTTTCGTAACATTCCATCACAAATCCAAGGATGGTTCCCCAGGAAATAGTGCAGATGCCATAGGTGTCACAGTAAAAATTCGCTTCTATTGTGAAATCAGGATTAAAGATGCCTGCAATGGAACCCAGGGATGATGTGGTCTCGTATTCAGGTCCGTCAACGATGACTTTTTCTCCCTTGTACGGACCACTGCGGAGTTCGTAATTATCGACACCCTTTGCACAGGCCATGTTGCAACCAACCCAGCATCCGTCGGGTACATTCTGAGTAAAAAACGACTTCCATACATCGCCCTTGATCAGGTGGGCATCGGGATGGCTTCCGAATTTGAAATTATGGACCGGAAGCAGGTCATAATCGTTCATGATATGGGTGAGGTGGGCCGTGCCTTTCGAACGCATTTCGCATTGCTTGTCGTCAAGCTCACGCATTTCCTTGTTGAAGGTGCGACCGCGTTCCTGTATGGCTTCCATATTTACCACGTTGTTGCGGTTCCCTCCGATTGTTTTAACGTGGGCTACCATGGCTTTGATCTTTTTGTCGCGCAGAACCGTGCCAATCCCTCCGCGGCCGGCCTGTTTCAGGCGGACTTTTTTACGCTTGATATCGTAAAATGTGAAGTTGAGCATCCCGATCAGGGAATGATCTGCAGCAGTACCGGCAGAAACCACCGAAACATTATACTTGTCTTTTTCATTTTCGGGTTTAGCCATCATTTCGTGCAGTATCTCGGCAAGGACATGGCTGTCGGTAGGCAGATCCCCTGCTTCGTAGATTTCGACCACTTCCCTCTCTTCTTCAAAAACTACCATAACCTCCTGATCAGACTTCCCCTGTATCTCCAGCGCATCAAACCCGCAAAATTTGAGGAAGGGACCAAAAAATCCGCCCACATTCGAATCAACAATAATATCTGTCTGCGGGCTGATTGCACAGCAGATTGCCTTGCCTGCACCCGAATACTGGGTTATCCCGCAACATGGTCCGCCCGAAATCACAATTTCATTCTCCGGATCGTTCCACTTTGTATCAGGTTTTGTTGCATCCCACAGCAAGCGGAGGTCAAATCCCTTACCTCCGACAAATTTATCTTTCATCTGCTGGCTTACAGGCTTTTCCTTTATTGTAAGGTCGCCGACATTGACGTAGATAGTGCGGTTGTTATACCCTTTATCAATAGGAGCCCAGGTGTACTTGTACCGGGCCAGGAGTTTGTGGGTCTTTTGAAAGTCTTCAAATGTCATATGAGGGGATTTATGATTTACGATTTACGTTCGGCGAAGCCGTAATGAGCACCAATAAAATTAACAATATTGCGAATAATTACGATTCAAAGCTGAACGCTTTGTGAAAAAATTAAATTGCAAAAATAATCAAAATAATCATCGCAATATCCCGAAAATCAAAAAGTTCGATATGCCGTTCTCTGCATAACGACTGGTCTGATCATGCCTTTAATGAGAATGTTGGATAATAAATTTCTTTTGTATTTTTGTATGAAACATGATCCTGACGCGTTTAACTGTTTCTTATGACAAATGCGACACTAACGGAAAAACTTAAGAAAAAGACTGTCGGCATAGCCGGATGTGGCGGTCTAGGTTCAAACTGCGCTATCGCGCTTGCAAGGGTGGGAATCGGCAGCCTGATCCTGGTTGATTTTGATATCATCAGTGAATCCAACCTGAACCGGCAGTATTATTTTCTTAGTCAGGTTGGGGAATCGAAAGCCCCGGCGCTGAAGCGGGTCATTCATCAGGTGAACCCATCGGTAAGTGTTATTACCTATGAGGTCAAACTTGACCCTGAACATATCTTAAGGTATTTCAAGGATTGCGATATCATTGTGGAAGCTTTTGACCAGGCTGATCAGAAGGAAATGCTGATAGAAACAGTATTATCGGCCTTTCCTGAAAAACCACTGGTTGTCGGCATTGGTGTTGCAGGATGGGGTATGAATGAACGTATCCATTACCGGCAAACGGGAAATCTTCATATCTGCGGGGATGAGATCACCGGGATCTCCGAACTGAACCCGCCCCTTGCGCCAAGAGTGGGAATTGTCGCTAACATGCAGGCAAATGTAGTGCTGGAACTATTGTTAAAAAAATGAGAGAATAGCGATTAGCTTTTGGTGAAGCCAAAATGGGCACGCAGATAAAATAAACAATTGGAGCTAATATTAGCGAACAGACCCAATGAAAATAATATTAAATAATACTCCGGAGAAATTTGATCAGGATATGATGACCGTGAATGAGCTATTAAAAGCAAAAACATTCACTTTCAAAATGCTTATTGTAAGGATCAACGGAAACCTTGTAAAAAAAGATGAATATAATACCGCTACTATCCGGGATAAGGATGATGTGATGGTCCTGCACCTTGTAAGCGGGGGATGAAAAGCATTATGGTGTTATTTCGGTGAGGCGTTCAGCGTTATTGCGTTGAGGCGTTCTGGCGTTAAGGCGTCAAAATTTGTAATTTGTACATTGTACATCCTTATTGCATTAGGGTATTCTTTCTAGACGACTTCCCCTACAACAAATGTACTTCCCCCTATGAAAACGAGATCTTCAGGTCCTGCTGCCAGCTTCGCAGCTTCAAACGCCTTTTGCACGCTTTTATAACTTCTTCCTTTCAGTTTATATTCTTCAGCCAACAGCTTTAGTGAATCTGCATCCATTCCCCTTGGGATATCAGCTTTGCAGAAATAGTACGTTGCTTTTATGGGCAGATGTTTCAATATAAGTGCAGGCTCTTTGTCATTCACAGTACCGATAACAAAATGAAGTTTATTGAAGGATATATTCGCTATCTGTGAAACAACCTCGATAATACCGGCTTCATTATGCCCGGTGTCGCAGATAGTGAGAGGTTTAAGGCTTAAAACCTGCCAGCGCCCCCTGAAACCGGTCCTGACAGCTGAATAACGAATTCCCTTTTTAATATGTTCAGCAGTGATCCCGAATCCCTGCTTGTTTAATTCATCACATATCCCCAACAGAGTGACCAGGTTTTTCATCTGGTAGTCTCCGCCAAGAGGGCAGGGGATCTTTTTAAGAAAGACTTCCTCATTGTTGTAGGCATCCACATTAAGATGAACGGACTTACGGCCCCAGTTCCTGATTTTAACCACGGAAAAATGGTCTGAGGCAAAATTTATCTCCGATTTCATCAGCTTCGCCTGTTTCCTGAAGACAGCATCAACTCCGTCCTGCCGCTCCCCGATCAGCACAGGAACACCTGGTTTTATTATACCGGCTTTTTCATGGGCAATTTTTATGAGGGTGTCGCCCAGAAACTGCATATGATCGAAGCTGATATTTGTGATTACAGATAAAAGCGGAGTAATTACATTGGTGGAGTCAAGCCTTCCCCCCAGGCCAACTTCAACTATAGCCACATGTACATGTTGTTCCTTAAAGTATTGAAAGGCCATCGCCACTGAGAGTTCAAAAAATGAGGGGCTGATCTTTTCAAATTCTTCCATATGTTTTGAAAGAAAAGCCGGGACATAGGCTTTTGAGATCTTTTTCCCGTTAACACGTATACGTTCACGGAAGTCTTTCAGATGGGGCGATGTATACAGCCCGGCCCGTATCCCTTTTTGCTGCAATATGGATGAAAGCATGTGAGCTACAGAACCCTTGCCATTTGTCCCTGCGATATGGATGCATCTGAAGCTTTTCTGAGGATTTCCGAGAACAGAACATAAAGCGAGAGTATTATCAAGGTTCGCTTTATAAGCTGCAGCTCCAACCCTGTGAAACATGGGGAGCTTTGAATTCATATATTCAATTGCTTCTTTGTAACTCATATTGATGATTTTTACAAGTTAAAGAAAATCATAGCATTATAATTCAAAGTCAATTTGAACAAAGATAAAACAATTAAATTCAAAAGTCAATAGATTGCCCCGCAGGAGTCATCCTTTCTGGCGCCGGTAACTGTTCTCAGACAGTTGATCTCCTTTCTTGAATGCAGCACACCCAGAAATGCAAAAATGAGCGCTTCTTTATAATTTATGGTAAGGATATCCGGGATTATCAACCGGGGTTTGATGTGGGAGCTTATCAGTGAAACCAGGTATTTATTATGTGTCCCTCCACCGGTTATGAGCAATTTCCGTTTCGGGTCATTTCCGGTTTGCCTTGCAATCTGGAATGCAATATGAGTAACATAAGTACTCAATATGTCTTCATTATTCAGGCCTGATCTGTCGAGAAGAGGGAAGATATGTTCATCAATCCATTCTTTTCCCAGGGATTTTGGGCCGGTTTCAGAGTAATACGGAAGACCGTTAAGGGCATCGAGCAGGGCTGCGTCGGTCCGTCCGGAGGCTGCCGTTTCGCCGTCCTTATCATAAGGCTGTCCTGCCTTCCGTGCAATGTTGTTCAGTACGATATTCACAGGGCAGATGTCAAATGCGATCCGGTTACCCTGATAATTATATGAGATATTCGCAAATCCTCCGAGGTTGAGGCAGAAATCATATCCTGAAAAAAGGAGGTTGTCACCGGCAGGTACCAGGGGAGCTCCCTGCCCGCCATTAGCTACATCGCCTGAACGGAAGTCGCAGATAACCGGCAATCCTGTTTCTGCTTTTATGGCAGCGCCATTCCCGATCTGTGCCGTAAAGCCCCTGGATGGCTGGTGAAAAACGGTATGCCCGTGAGAAGCGATGAAATCTGCCCTGATGCTGTGTTTCTCAATGAATTCCCTGGTAAGTTTTCCCAGCAGGTGGCCGAAGCTGTGATCTGCAGAAACATATTCTGAAGCAGATGATCCGGGCAGGCCCGAGAGTCTTTGAAACCATTCTTCGGAATAGGGTACGGTTTCAGCATGAAGAATTGAATAATCCCAGTGTCCGGGCTTATATCGGAATTCGCAAAAGGCAATATCCAAACCATCCAGCGAAGTTCCCGACATCAAACCTATCACCTTGTATTTCATAATCTAAAGGACGTCTGCAATCGTTTCCAGTTTAATTCCACGGCTGCCTTTAAGCAGCAGGGATCTCCCTTCCGGGCGGTGATGGCTGAACCAGAGCCTGGCCAGTTCGCTGTCGCTGAAACAGAGGAACTCTCTTTTTGTATTGATACGTGCAAAGACCGGGCCAACGAGATAAACCTCGGGTAAAGGCAGTTCCTCAACAAGAGCCAGGATATGCTTATGCAATGCATCTGATTCGTTTCCCAGTTCCAGCATATCTCCGAGTATTACTGCTTTGTTCTTATAGGCTGAAGCAGCGAAGGATCTCAGGGCTGCCTCCATGCTGCCGGGATTTGCATTATATGAATCCAGCACCAGAAGGTTTCTCTCCGTGGTTTTGATCTGGGAACGGTTATTTGAAGGTTCATATGATCCAACGGCCAGTTTTATATCCTCATCACTTACATTAAAAAACCTTCCGATACAGGCTGATGCAAGAATGTTTACTGCATTATAAGCACCGAACAGTTTTGAATGAAGACTCATTGTCTGTCCGTTTTGCTGCCTGATACCAAAGTCTGAAAAACTTCCGTATCCGTCGGTATAACCCTGAAGCCAGGCAGAATCGCTGAATCCATAAGTTATCCTTTCGAGGCCTTCGGAATGTTTCATAAGAAGGCTGTCGTTACAATTCACAAAAACCTTTTCGTGACTGCCGGCCAGAAAACGGTACAATTCGGTCTTTGTAGTTACAACACCTTCGAAGCTTCCGAATCCTTCGAGATGGGCCTTCCCGATATTTGTTATGATCCCATGGTCGGGTAATGCAATCCTGCACAGAAAATCTATCTCACCAGGATGGTTGGCCCCCATTTCGATAATGGCAACCTGTGTTTCTGCCCGAAGCCTGAGCAATGTGAGAGGAACTCCGATATGGTTATTCAGGTTCCCCGATGTGCTTACAACCTTGTATCTCTTTGAAAGAACTGCGTTGATCAATTCTTTCGTCGTGGTTTTGCCGTTCGTTCCTGTAACAGCAATCACAGGGATGTTATATTGCTCACGATGATGCCGGGCAAGGTCCTGTAATGTTTGAAGAACATCTTCTACAAGAATGTATCTGGAACTGACTTTGTACTCAGGTTCGTCAATAACGACCCATCCTGCTCCTTTTTCAAGGGCCTCGGCAGCAAATTGATTGCCGTTGAAGCGCTCGCCCCTGAGGGCGAAAAACATACACGAAGGCTTCAGATCACGGCTGTCGGTAACAACTTGAGGATGCTTAACAAAGATATTATAAATGTCAGTAAGACTGCTGAACATCGGTTTATTTGCCGGGAATAGCTCCGCCAACGCGGGTCATTGCGCAGCGGAAGCCGATCGCATCGGATGCATCTGTTTCGTCAAGATAGCGGCGCATACCGGGGCTCATATAGTAAGCAGGGTCTTTCCAGCTGCCCCCCTTGTATACCCTGGCTTTATCGCTGATAAGGGAGCTTTCCCCGTACTGGTACATCAGGTTGGTCCCTGAAGAATCGCGGGTGAATTCCTTCCAGTATTCTGTACTGATGTTCGACTGGTAATCACCATCGAGGTAATTAATATTATCGGCCTGGCGGTAATTTTTACGGTCTTTTGCTTCTGCCGTGGTAATGTTCCTGTACTTCAGGTGGCCCAGGCTGTCTTTTTCAGCCAGGAAGCCTTCGGCGTCCCTGACCGGTGTTTTGAAAACGTTCCCCCGGTAAGGCCGCATGTCTGACATATCGTTGAAGGAGAGTGGGCGGTACACATCGGCAACCCATTCACTGACGTTTCCTGCCATGTTGTAAAGGCCATAATCATTGGGGAAATAAGATCCGCAAGCAGCCGGGATATCCGCGCCGTCGTTCAGGTTTCCTGCAACGCCCATATAGTCGCCTTTCCCGCGTTTGAAATTATCCATGAAAGTGCCATAATAGCGTGATTGGTTCGTACGCACGTAAGATCCGTTCCAGGGGTAATTTTTGTGTTCGACAACCCTTTCATACACGGTGTTCCCGATCAGGCCAAGGGCTGCATATTCCCATTCAGCTTCAGTCGGGAGGCGGTATTTGGGAAGCATGATGCCATCTTCCATTTTCACTTTCCTCGTACCTGTGCCGTTTGGGTTCAGGTCGGGCATGGGTTTATCAACCAGCCCTTCATACTGGCCGGCGAGATAAGCTTCTGTATTGAAATTGTTTTCGTTTTTCTGGGCAGGGTCCATCGAAAGTATTCCTTTGCGGATGAGCAGCATTTCGTTAACCCTGTCGGATCTCCATGCACAGTAATCGTTTGCCTGCACCCAGGATACGCCAACCACGGGGTAATTCCTGTATGCAGGGTGGCGGAAATAATATTCCAGTAAAGGTTCGTTAAAGGCAAGGCGGTCGCGCCACACGAGGGTGTCGGGAAGTGCTTTACGGTAAACGCCCGGATAATCGGCCCCGTAAACACGGCTAAGCCAGTACAGGTACTCCAGGTAATCCATGTTACGGGTTTCAGTCTGATCCATATAGAAGCTGGTCACGGTAACCCTCTTCGGCTGGTTGTTCCATTCGTACAGTACGTCATCCTGGGTCTGGCCCATCGTGAATGTGCCACCCTCAATAAAAACCAGTCCGGGGCCTGTGCCCTGGTCCTGGAACGGACGTACTTCAAAACCGCCGTTCTTGGAGTTATTATACTCCCATCCTGTCGTGCGTGAAACTTCTTTTTTACAGGCGCCTGTAAGCAGGATGGCTGTTACGATAGCGCTTACATGAAACCATTTTTGAACTTTCATCCGTGAAATTTTTTGCAAATGTATGTTATATAACTAAAATCTCGGGCATTTTATTGCCCTGATCTTTCTTTTTCTTTCATAGCAGGGGAGTTGCCAGGATGCGGAAACCTCGTGAGCCCCGCCTGACACTGAAAACAGGTTCGATACATTCAGATCATAACTGTATCCTACCCTCAGGTTTTTATAATGAACCCCCACGAGGATGATCACTGCATCAGGATTCTCAAAGTTATGGCGGAACCATAACCCGCAGACAAGAGGATCGAATGTTAAATATGCTCCGAGGTTCAGCTGGTGAAAACTGCCCTGTTGCTGGTACAATATATTGGGGGAAATTGAAAACTCACGGTCATCATCATACGCATATCCCTGTTTAAGGTTGATGACCGAGCCTGCATGAGCCGTGTATTTCATTTGCAGCCGGGAATCATTGTCAATATAAAATCCATTCCTTGGCTGCGTGAGGTGGTCAACAGCAAATCCACCGTAAACCAGTCCGTCATAATCGAGAAACATCCCGGCAGAGAAATCAACTGCCTTGATGGTTGAATTGCCTGGTTGTGGCTCACTGGTGGGTCTGACCACTTCACCGCTTCTCGGATCGATCTGGTCTTCAAAGATGAAGTTCTCCCATACGATCCGCCTCTGGTAATAAGAACCTCTGATCGCCAGACTGGCATTCAGCCTTTCAGTAATATTGAACTTATAAGCATATGAAAGTCCTATCGTCGTAGTATTCAGGCTGCCTCCCCCTGCACGGTCGGCTATGACCAGAAGCCCCAGGCCACCATGAAGGAATCCGACACCCTGGTCATAAGAGAAACTATAGGTGTTATAAGAATTTCCCAGTCCCGGCCACTGGTTCCTGTAAGTGCCGGCAAGCCTTGGGCAGGCTGTGGCACCGGTGAGGGCGGGGTTCAGGTAAAGAGGGTTGGCATAAAACTGTGAGAACTCAGGATCCTGGGCATTAGCAGTCCACAGGCATACAAGAAAAAAAATTACCGTAAAAAATGTTCTTCGGTTCACAATCACGGTTTTCCGGTTAACGGCTAAAAAGACTTCAAATTTAGAAAAAAAATCACGAAGCAGGCTCGGTCTTTTCTGCAATATAAAAAAGAATAAAACGTTAAGTATGATAATTTCGTATTTAAAATAATTTAAATCTCAGCAAACCTTAAGCTATAATTTGCGGTCATCTATATAACAGGCAGTAAAATGCATCAATTGATACAAAAATTTTCATTGCCAGGGTTTGTTATAGTAAGCCTGGTTTTTTTTCTTTTAAACACCTCAGTCAAAAGCCTGGCTCAATATTCCTACCATTCAAGCTCAGTTCTTTCTGCCGGTAACTGGTATAAATTTTCCATTTCTTCCGATGGCATTTACAGGCTTTCATACACTGACCTGAAGAATGCCGGCGTTCCCGTTGCATCCATCAACCCGAAAAATATCAGGATCTATGGTAACGGGGGTGGGATGCTGCCCGAATCAAACGACAGCTCCTCTTTCGACGACCTTGTTGAGAACACGATTTTTGTGTCGGGGCAGGATGACGGACAATTTAATGAAGGGGATTATATACTTTTTTATGGCAGCGGACCTGATCGCTGGCAATACAGTAAAACAGACAATGCCTACCATCATATTAAAAATATTTATTCCGATCAGAGCTGTTATTTCCTCAACTGTGATCAGGGAGAAGGGAAACGCATACAGACCATGGCTTTCATCAGTGCCCCTGCGAATGCAACCTACACCAGTTTCAACGACTATATTGCGTACGACCGGGATGAGATCAACCTGATCAAATCGGGCAGGATATGGTACGACAAGGAGATATTCGACATAACTACTTCCAGGAATTATTCGTTTACATTTCCAAACCTCGACTCCCAGTCGCCGGTAACGATAAGCTTAAATGCAGCTGCAAGATCAATCGGGGTGTCCTCATATTTTAACGTGAATGCCGACGGCAAGCTTCTGATGTCACTTTCAATTGATCCTGTTTCGACCAATTTTGAGGATTATTATGGTCATGACGGAACCTTGAGCAAACCCTACTCCACATCGAACCAGACCATTAACCTTAATCTCGTATTCAATCCGATGGTTTCAGGCGCTGTGGGCTACCTCAATTATTTTGAACTGAATGCAAAGCGGCTTCTTACAATGACCGGAAGCCAGATGAATTTCAGAAATGCATCTTCCTGGAAAAAAAACCAGCTTAGCGAGTTTCAGGTAAGCGGGCAGGGGCAGGCGTTGACTATCTGGGATGTTACCCTGCCCTATAACGTGAAGAACCTTGAAACGAAACAAAGCGGTAATACAAATTCTGTGAGGCTTTTTACAGATACACTCAGGGAATTCATCGCTTTCGACGGGAGCGGGTTCATGAGCCCTTCTTTCATAGGAACGGTAGCTAACCAGAATCTGCATAGCCTCACTGATATCGATTACGTGATGATTTCATACCCCGGGTTTACAGATCAGGCAGAAAGACTTGCTGAATTTCACAGGACCCATTCCGGGCTGAATGTTTTTGTGACCACCCCCGACAATGTTTATAATGAATTTTCTTCAGGAGTTCAGGATATCTCTGCCATCAGGAATTTTATGCGGATGCTGTATGTCAATTCCTCTTCAGTCCATCAGATTAAATACCTGTTGCTTTTAGGAGATGCCTCCTATGATTATAAAAACCGGATTCAGAACAACACTAATTTCATTCCTTCCTATCAGTCCTACGAATCGCTTTCACCATTAGATTCATATGTGTCGGATGACTATTACGGATTGCTGAAAGGCGGAAACAGCAGTAGTTTGATGTGTGTCGGGATTGGACGATTCCCCATCAGGACTGATCAGGATGCGATGAATGCCGTTGACAAAATAATCCATTATTCTGGCAATTCCGATTCGGTTAAATCGGACTGGCGGAATACCGTCACTTTTGTTGCTGACGATCAGGACAATGGCGGAGGAAATTCATTTATGGAAGATTCGGAAACCCTCGAAAAAAAGGTTACTAAGTCATATAATATTGACAAGATATACCTGGATGCGTACACCCAGGTTTCAACTCCCGGAGGGGCACGTTACCCGCAAGTCAACGATGCCATCAACAAGCGTATTGCAAAAGGAACCTTATTAATTAATTATATCGGTCATGGGGGTGAACTGGGCTGGGCCCATGAGCGTGTGCTTGAAGTCCCTGATATCCAGAGCTGGACGAATTATAATAAGCTGCCTGTTTTCCTTACCGGCACCTGCGAATTCAGCAGGATGGACGATCCCGGGACGATATCTGCCGGAGAGTATGTTTTTTTAAACCCCAGGGGAGGCGGGATAGCATTATTCACCACCACAAGAGCAACCTTCGGGTCGGAAAACCTTTATATTTTATCGAATTTCTACAGCCATTTGTTTGAAAAAGTAAATGGTGAATATCATCGTATGGGTGACCTGATCAGGCTTGCTAAAATCGATAACAGCACCAATACCAGAAAATTCGTTCTGCTTGGTGATCCAGCATTGATGATTGCATACCCTAACCTGAATGTAGTTACCACTTCAGTAAAAACCGGATCGCCCGCTACAGAGAATGATACGCTGAAAGCTCTTACACAGGTGACGATAGAAGGAGAGGTCAGAGAGGGCGGCAACCTGGCTGCAGATTTTAACGGAACGGTGCTGCCCACGATATATGATAAAATTTCAATGATCATCTGCAAAGCCAATGATCAGGTTGCGCCGCCATATACTTTTTACATGCGGAAAAACATTGTTTACAGCGGGAAGTCAAACGTTGCCAATGGGAAGTTCTCGTTTACGTTCATTGTGCCGAAGGATATAGATTACAAATACGGTTCCGGCAGGATAAGTTATTATGCAAGCAGCAGCGCAACAGATGCAAATGGTTATGATGAAGGTATCGTCATAGGAGGTTATGACGCCAACGCCCAGCCGGATACCAGCGGCCCGACCCTCGCTCTGTATATGAATGACCGCAGGTTTACAAATGGGGGAGTATGCAATCAGAACCCCATCCTTTTAGCCGATGTTTTTGATGAATCCGGTATCAATACCGTGGGTAATGGCATAGGCCACGATATTACAGCCATCCTGGATAATGACACGAAGAACCCGATGCTGCTGAACGATTATTATGTGACAGACCTGGATACATATACAAAAGGTGTGATCCAGTATCCCGTTTTCAAACTTGCCGATGGCTCACATCATTTTGATGTGAAAGTCTGGGATGTTTATGATAATTCGACTCAGGCAGGAATTGATTTTATTGTGGCTTCCACTGCATCCTTCGCACTCGAGCAGATCATGAACTATCCTAACCCTTTCCGCGATCATACCACATTTTCATTCCAGACCAACCAGGCCGATAATAACCTGGAAATAGAGATCAGGGTGTATTCCATTTATGGTGCCCTTGAAAAGACGTTCAGGACTACCATGTATTCAGGTGGTTACAGGGTTGAGCCTTTTAAATGGGACGGCCGGTCGGACTCCGGGGTTTTACTTGGCGCCGGAGTTTATGTTTACCATATCACTGTGGTCTTGCCTGACGGCTCGACCGCATCAAAATCGTCAAAGCTTGTCTTTATCCGTTAGACCAAAGAGGGTATTCATGAAATTACACGGCCGGTTTCTTGTGCTTTTCATACTCATTCCATGGATGTTATTCGCGGGAACCCCCTTTTCTCTTAACTCAGTTCTTTCCACCGGGGCCTGGTACAAATTCTCAGTCAGGAACAATGGCCTTTACCGGATCAGCTATCATGACCTCGTTAACATGGGGATCAATCCCGCCCAGGTCAATCCAGCAAACATCCGGATCTTCGGGAATGGAAGCGGCATGGTACCTGAATCCAATGCTGCTGCCAGGATAGATGACCTGCGGGAAATCTCAATTCTTGTGCAGGATGGTGGTGACGGGAAGTTTGATTCAACAGATTATATTTTATTTTATGGCGAAGGCCCTGACAGCTGGAAGTTAAACAACTATACAAAAACATACACCCATTCGAAGAACCTGTACTCTGATGTCAGCTATTATTTTATGACTTTCGGCCCCGGAGCAGGCAGGCGGGTTATCTTTAAACCTCTAAGTGATACTGCTGCCAACCGTATTTCAATACGCTGGGACGACATGATACTTCATGAACTTGACAAGGTGAACATCATCAGATCGGGAAAGCGATGGTTGGGCGAGCAATTCACAAAAAGCAACAGCCGCTACGATTTTGACTTTTCGTTCCCCTATATCGACAGCCTTTCTTCCGCCAGGATGAAGCTTGGTGTCGTAGGTCGTTCAGATGTTTACAGTAAATTCAGGGTCTTCAGGAATGGAGTTAAAATTGACAGTTTAAGTATTGACCCTGTTAGCCTGGATTTTGCCGGGGATTATGCAAGAGCCATCGAAAAAAATGAAATTCTGGGGCTCCCGAAATCCAGCTTCAGAATATCCCTTGAATACAATGTTCCTACGGATGC
>Ga0208102_1000078_pt1 | contig 59748 bp, 46 predicted proteins | sample CryBogmetaGMA17M_FD_184549 | JGI IMG/M metagenome (GOLD analysis project Ga0208102, IMG submission 184549) | Freshwater microbial communities from Crystal Bog, Wisconsin, USA - MA17M (SPAdes) | ecosystem: Environmental > Aquatic > Freshwater > Lake | place: Crystal Bog, Wisconsin, USA...
CGCCGTAATACGTTGCAGGGACATAGTTGGCTTCTTTGTCGGTACCGGTATATTTGAATATAAGAACCGCATCGGCACCAAGACTGTCGATCTTGGCTTTAACCTGTTCTACAGTATATGACTTCGATGGGTTCAGAAATTCCAGGGAACCGAGGCTTTTCAGTCCTTGCTGGGAAAAATAGGCGCACATCGACTGCTCAAAAGGTTTCACATATTCCAGCTTTGAAAACATGGGAATAACAACAACCTTCGAAATCTGTGAATGATCGTCGGGGTTTTTCCAGCTTGTAAGTGTAATGGGCGAACTGCAGGAAAGCAATAGCATCAGTGCAATTATTCCAAGGATGCCGGCAGGTAATGTAAATTTTTTCATACTAAATGGTTTTTAGAATAATTAAATTAATCTTTATAAAAAGTATATAAGGCACCGAAGTAATATTCATCCCAGCCATTTGTAAAGTCTTTATATTCCTTGTCGGGGATGTTGGTATGTCTAAGCTCGGCGGAAGTCCCATCTCCTTCGGGATGCAGAATAATGGTGACAATTGATTCTTCGGGTTGTCCGTCGAAATACCATTGCTGGACTATTTTTTTGTCTTCTTCGAATTCGATGTTTCTTCCAACGATGCTGCCATCCCAGAGTGAAAACTCAGAACCTGCCTGGGTTGACATGACTGCGGGATCACCTGTCCACAGCTGAAGAGTGACCGGGTTGGTCAGGGCTGTATATACGTCATGAGGCGGGGCGGGGATATGGTAATATTTCTTGAATTCTTTCATGTTTCTCCTGCTTAAACGGTCGGGCAGTTTTTCCTTTACTTCAAAGGTAATAAAATGTTTTCACTTTTATTCATCACCACTTCGCTTACAAAAGAATGAACCTGGAAGTTTCTATTTTACCTGCAGCTTCGTTTTAATCCTTATGTCAGCCGACGAACTGCCAGCCATTATCTCAAAATTACCCGGTTCCACTTTCCATTTCTTCCCTGTAACGTCGTAATAGGCAAATGAACGGGAATTGAGGTGCATCGTCACCTCTTTCTCCTGCCCCGGTTCAAGGGTGACCCTCGCGAATCCTTTAAGTTCTTTCACCGGACGGGGCAAATGACTATGATCATCAGCCACATATAGCTGGACTACTTCAGCGCCTGCAACCTTTCCTGTGTTTTTCACCTTGACGGTGACCTTATATGTATCGTTTATCTCCTTATCCACATGAAGTCCTGAATAGAAAAATGAAGTGTAAGATAAGCCGAATCCAAACGGGAAAGTTGGAACAAGCTTATTTTTTTCGAGGTAGCGATATCCTACAAAAATTCCTTCTGCATAAGGAGCCTTCAGGCTTTTATCCATATAATTCTTGTAGGCAGGCGTTTGATCATATCCGCTTATGAACGAAAATGGAAGTTTGGCTGATGGATTGTACTTTCCAAACAGGATTTCGGCAATCGCATTTCCACCTTCCTGGCCTGGGAAGAAAGCTTCGAGCAATACAGGAACTTTGCTCAGCCAGCTTTTCGTAATTACCGGCGTACCAGTGTTTAAGACCACGATAGTGCGAGGGTTGGCGGCGGTAACGGCTTTGATCAGTTCGTCCTGGTTTCCGGGCAGATTGAGTCCGCCCACACGGTCATAACCTTCACTCTCAAAAGCATCTGAAGTTCCGGCAAAGACAATTGCTGCATCAGCGCTTCGCGCGGCTTCAACTGCTTTTGCAATCATATCGTTCTGAATCTTTCTGGCAGGCAGGTCCCAGCCCAGAATAAGTACAGCGTTGCCACCATTTTCATAATATTCAACTCTAATGCTGTAAGATTTACCTGCAACCAGGTCGATTTTCGCTGAATCGACAGTTGCGCCGTGATCGCTCCAGTTTTCGATCAGGTTCTTACCATCAATGAAAACTCTTACCCCGTCATCACTGGCCGCGTAGAACGTATAGGTTCGGGTTAAAGTCGGCGTAATAAAACCGCTCCATCGCACAGAATAATTATCTTTTCCTATTCCTTCAGCGGGAGGATCATCCTCCCAGTTGAAATACAGGATTGAATCAAGGCGTGTAAGTGCAGGCTGACCCTCAAGCCTGGTGTTGTTGAAAAATTCTGCTTTCAGCCCGTTGCCTTTCAAATCAGGCGGCTGAAGGAATTGTTCATGCACAGGCAATATGGGGGTTGACTGTAATTCATCGCCCTGGGAAAATATAATCTCAACACTGTTTCCCAGGAGTTTTTGAATACCCTCCAGGGGTGAAATACGGTAAACCGGGTTCACATGCGAACTGCCGCCTCCACCCACACGGGCAACTGCTGCATTGGGACCGATGAGAGCAATTTTTTTCAGCTTGTTCTGATTAAGAGGAAGAATGTTCCCGTCGTTTTTCAATAATACAATACTTTCCTTAGCGATCGCAAGAGCAAGTTTTTTGTGAGCATCAGCTGTGAGAACAGTGGTATCGGAGACAAAAGTCCTATCAAATAAACCGGCCATGAATTTTACCCACAGAATACGACTTACCTTATCGTTGATCGTTGCTTCGGAGACTTTGCCTTCCTGAACAGCTTGTTTCAGGTTTTTGAGAGAGAATACATCTCCGAGCGGCATTTCCAGATCAAGTCCATTGTTCGCTGCATTCACCGTTGAATGGGTCGAACCCCAGTCTGAAACCACGAGTCCTTTAAAACCCCAGTCATTTTTCAGAATATCGGTAAGTAATACCTTGTTTTCACTGCACCACCATCCGTTAACCTTATTATATGCCGACATCACAGTGTATACACCGGCTTCATTAACGGCGGCTTCAAAGGCTGGCAGGTAAATCTCCCGCATGGTACGTTCATCGGCCAGAACATTTATCTCGGTACGCTGCCATTCCTGGTTGTTGAGGGCATAATGCTTTACGCTGGCAATCACATCATGAGATTGAAGGGCTTTGATATAACTCACAGCGATACGGGAAGAGAGCCATGGGTCTTCCCCATAACTTTCAAAATTGCGCCCGCCCGCGGGAAAGCGGTGAATGTTCACGCATGGCCCCAGTAAAAAATCCCGGCCGTGGGCATGGGTCTCTTCAGCCAGAGCATCTCCAAACCGCGCTACCAGACTGGTGTCCCAGGTTGCAGCTATAGCAGCCCCACAGGGAAAAGATGTCGACTTATACCATCTCACACCCAGAGGGCCGTCGCTCATCCTGAAGGCCGGGATCCCCAGCCTCGTATTTTCCCTGGTGTCAAAACCAAGGTCTCCTGTTCCGGAGAGCTGGTCAATCTTTTCCTCAAGGCTCATTCTGCCTAGCAGATCCCTGACCCTTGCATCAACCGTTGCTTTCGGGTTTTTGTATTCCTGAGAAAAAACAGCTTGGGTTAACAGTATCAATATTGCAACCACAAACAAAACAGCTATTCTTTTGTTCAGCATTTTTACCTCCAATTTAAGGATTAATTATTCAATGATAAGCGTTTGAATTGAATGCGGCAAACTGGTTGTTTCAGCAGCCTGCCCGGAAATCCATAAGCGATATGAGATTTTTTCGTTACTCTGGTTCATCACAATGACCACTATTTTCCCGTTTGTGTTCATGAAGGCTGTTGAAAGCAATTGTCCGCGGCTGACCGAACTGATGATTCGCATGGCGCCCGGGCGGATGAACTTTGAAAAATGGCCGATATAATAAAATGAATTCAGGTAGTATAATTCCCCTGTTTTTGTATTGGCATGAAGAGGAGCAAAACACAGGTTGCCAACATGATTGGGACCGCCTGTTTCATCGAGCAAAATATTCCAGTCGGTCCATCCGACGGTCCCGTTGTTGAAATCGTTGATCATAGAACGTCCGTATACCTCTCCCCACTTCCATTCATCCATTCTGCTGAAATTGAAACTTTCTGCACAACCTTCGGTAAAGATCAGATGAGTATTGGGATATGCCTCGTATACCCTTCGCACATTATCAAACAATTTACCACCCCCGGTCCAGTCCTCATACCAGTGAAATCCAATCCCCCAGACATATTTTGCTGCATCAGGATCGTTCAGAATGGTGCTTGCACGCTGGTATATCAGGTCACGGTTGTGATCCCAGGCAATAAGTTTTTTCTCACTTAATCCGGCCTTTTGCAATGCGGGCCCAAGAAAGTTCTTTATAAAATCCCTTTCCTCTTCAGCAGTATAGATACATGATTCCCAGGTTTGTTTGGCCATAGGTTCATTTTGAACACTGATTCCCCAGATAGGAATACCCTCGGCCTGGTATGCATTGATAAACTTTACAAAATAATTCGCCCAGCTCTGATAATATGCCGGTTTAAGCTTCCCTCCATGTAAAATATCGTTATTGTCCTTCATCCATGCCGGCGGGCTCCAGGGGCTCGCAAACAGGGTAAATTGTCCTCCTGCAGCAGCAATGGCCTGCCTGATGAAAGGAATCCGGAACTCCTTGTCGTGGGCAACACTGAACGATGTCAATGCAGCGTCATTTTCATTTGCATAGGTATAACTGCTGCTTGAAAAATCACAGCTATGAATATTAGTCCGGCCCAATGTATATCCAATCCCTTTTTCAGGGTCAAAATACTTCTGCAGAATTTCCTGCTGCTTTTCTTTGGGCAGTTTTGCAAAAGTCTCCGCTGAGGCATCCGTTAAGGCGCCACCTATCCCGATTATCGTTTGGAATGTCCTGCTGGGATCCACGAACACGCAAGGCTGTGTTTCGAGAGGCTGGCCAAAATCGGCCAGTGTCAGTGTCCCGGTAAGGGATATCCTGAGTTTTGTATTTTCAGCTGTCGTATAGACACTAACCTTTTTCACAGCATTTGAACCGGGGATAACAGCTGCATTAACAGCAAACGAGGTACCGGCGAATAACAGAATTAATGAACCTGATAAAAATAATAAATTTTTCATACAAAGCAGATTATGTTTTACTGGATGATGAGTTTAGAGCGGTGTATCGTTCCTGATATCTCCAGCTCCAGGAAATAAAATCCTTTCGGAAGATCTCCCACATAAATTTGTTGAGACTCCTGGGCCGGTGATAATTCCATTTCTTTAATCAGTAAACCATTCAGGTTGCGAACAATGAGTAATTTTTTCAGACCCCTGGAGTTTGGACTTTCAATTGTTAATTCATCCCTCACAGGGTTAGGGAAGATGTTGATCTCCTGACCACTGATCACTGGTGTACCCTGACTTTTATCTGTGAATTTATACCAGTTCATATTGAATTCTGGTTTTAAGATCCTGACCCGTAATTTACTGTGACCTTCAGTCAGCGACAGTTCTGCATTTACGCTGCTCCACGTTTGCCATCCCCCGGTAACGGGAATATTGACAGTACCTGAGTTAAGCACATCGCCATTATCATTTAACTGCTGAATCTGGATGGTGCCAGCGTCACTGAGACAGGCAATTCGCACTTCCACATTATATTTTCCCGATTTCGAAACCATAATACGATAGTCGAGATAATCTCCGGCATTAGTATAACCAACATCTTGTCCGCCCCCCGCATCTGTGGTCGTTTCGAGCTGCAAGCCCTGGTTAAAACTAAATGCCTCGGCTTCAATTTTTCCTGGTATCTGCAGATAGGCCGGTAAGTTGATTTTGACAGGGAGCTTGCTGAAGTTTTCGAGTAATGTGTTATCCGAGGCCCTGACATGACCATCCTGATAGTTAAGCTCGACAGTATCACCGGCAAAAATCTGCTGGCCAAGGTTCAGAATAATCTGAGCAGAATTCTGACTGTTAATTGCCAGGCTGATTATATTGACTGTTTTTCCGTTCATGGAGCAGCTGAATCCGTCAGCCTTCACAGTAGAATCGACTAGAGTTTTATTGAAACTGATACAAATACTTTCACTCTGCCGGTATGTTTCCGCTGAAACAGGTTTCAATGGAACATCAGAGGTTTTCCCACTGATGGAAAATTGAAGGAACCCCAGGTTAATGCCGCCTTTTTCAAAAATAACTTTGAGTTTTTGCGTGCTCTTATAAAGAATGACATTATTAATTATGAAGTCTTTCCATGTTGGATATCCTCCGGAAGACGGAACAGGCAATTCTCCTGTAATATCAACTTCGTCGGCTGTAAGTCTTATTATTGATCCGGAAAGGCCGGCATACCTGACCTGGACAGTATAGGCTGCGGTCGAATCTGTTTCAGCTGTAAATTGCAGCCATTCGCTATCGGCAGTCCAGCCCACATCGTATCCATTTGCACCCGGATGAGTATCTGTTGTGACTTCAATATCCACGCCATCGTTTCTGTAACTTCCGCCACTGTTCCAGGCTGTATATGTTCCTGTACTTACCTGATAGGTTGCGATATCGGTATCAAAGTAAGCTTTCCCATTTCTGCCCAGGTCATAATCGGAAGCATGAACGATTCCCGGAATTACATGATGTGTGAAAACCCGGGTTGTTGAATCATACACTTGCCGGAACATCGCGTCAATTACATCCTTGCGGTAAATGCAATTTTCAGGTTTTGCGTTGGATGCTATCTGCATCAGGGTGTAGTATGCAAAACCCGCAGATGGCTTTGTTCCTCCACTGGTCCAGTAATCGAGCAAAGTCTGATATTCGGGAGTTTTCATTATCGTAAACGGGTTGACAACCGAATTGATCTTTTTAAGGGGCCACCAGGCCCAGCCTATATTATTTGTCTCAGCCAGGCGAATGGCATCGGTAAACCATGGGTTTGAATTTTCGCCGGATTCTCCCATCCAGAGCGGAACATTATACTGATTTCTGAGATTCAGCATGCCTTGAATGCTGTTCTGGTCGTTGTAAGACCAGTATTTATGAAAACTGATCACCGTATTATTATCCCATGCCGGTAAAATGCCGCTGTAATTGTTGCCCCAGCAGTTGCCTTCGATAATAATGATATGCCTGCTGTCGGCTTCCCTGATAGCACTGGTGATGCTTATGAGCAATTGCCGGAGGGGGGTATTTGATGTTTCAGAACAACCATTCTGGTTGCCGCCTGCAGTAAAGCTCCAGTTGGGTTCGTTCAGCATATCATATCCTCCCACCCAGGGCTCATTGGCGTAACGTTCGGCCAGTTTTCTCCATAAGGCGATTGTTTTTTGCTTATTGGCTTCATTTTCCCAGAGGGATGATTTGGCGGGGTTTCCATCGCAGATTGCGTAATCCTTTCCCTGTCCTCCCGGGGCGGCATGCAAATCAAGAATGACATAGATATGCCGGGCTGTGCACCATTTTATCAAACTGTCGGTTAAATTAAAACCCTTGTCAAGCCATGTGTTTGCTCCGGCCACGGGTTCTTCTTCAACAGGCAGGGTAAAAAGGTTATAATGCATGGGCAACCTCACCGAATTGAATCCCCAGGAAGCCAGTGAATCAATATCCCGTTTTGTACAATGGTTTGCATGCCAGGCATCATAAAAAGCTTCTGTATTGGCGGGCCCGATGAGGTCCTGGATCTTCGATTTAATCTGCCATTGAGCGCTGGCGAAAGCGCTCATTTCCATCATATAGGGTTCCTGAAGCATCCAGCCTCCAAGGCCCATGCCTCTCAGGATCACTTCATTTCCGCTTTCATTGATTATTTTTTTCCCGCTTGTTTTCAGCCACTGGGCAGAGGCAGCAAGATTCATCAGAAGAATGACCGATGCAAAAAGTAATTTTATTGCCCGGGGTTTCAATTTCATATCACCAGTATATTTCCGGAAGGTATTCTCCAAAGGTACAAAAAAAACTGCCCTCATCGGATGATGAGGGCAGCAGAATAGATTAGTAATTATTACCCGGTTTATCCGGGATCAATATCCGGGATTTTGAACCAGCATGGTATTTGAAAGTTCAGCCAGGGGAATCGGCAATATCTCATTTTTGCCTGCGGTAAATCCCTTTCCAGCTAAAACAGTCGGAGCGTCTCCCCATCTGACAAGGTCAAACCAGCGATGGCCCTCTGTGGCCAGTTCGAGGCGGCGTTCCTTTTTGATATTATCGAGGGTTACCGGTACAGAAGGAAGTTTTACACGTGCCCGCACCCGGTCTAAATAGATCTGAGCCTTTCCGAGGTCTCCGCCTCCGCGAACCAGGGCTTCAGCTTCCAGCAGGTAGGTATCAGCCAAACGGATTTCCATATCGTCGTTCGGATAATTCAGTACAGGATCGCCTCCGATTGTGGAATAGAATTCCTTCAATGGGGCGTATTTGGCCAAAAAGTAGCCGGTGTTCATATAACTCTTCTCATACGAGCAGAGACCGGCAGTTTTCATGCTGTCGATATTGACAACGGTGTATTTGTACCTTGGGTCATTTTTCAATGCAGCCACGAGCTCCGGGGTGATGGGGTTAAATCCATAGCCGGCAACATAGGTCGGACCCGAATATGATCGGGGGCCAACCATCTGTGTTAAAAGATTGCCCTGGAAATTCGGCCATGACTCCCATCCTGACATGGCTTTCGCAGTATGAACAATTTCGAAAACAGACTCGCTGTTGAATTTATTATCGGGGCGGAAAATCTGTCCAAAGTCAGTAAGCAGGGCGTAATTAGGAGAACTGTTCACGATTTCAAACAAATTAGCAGCTTCGAGCATCCGGCTGTCATTGTTCTGGTAAAGTATCACTTTCCCAAGCAAAGCGATGGCAGCCATTTTCGTAACACGGCCATTTTCACTTGCGGGCACAGCAATCGGCAGAACAGCAATTGCCTCATTAAGGTCCTTCTCTATCTGCGCATACGTCACCGCTGGACTAACCTGGGTCACATTAAACCAGTCCTTTGGTTCGAGAGGAGCTGTGAACAAAGGAACATTCTTAAAGAGTCTGACCAGGTCGAAATAGAAATAGGCCCTTAAAAATTTGCATTCGGCCATAAACCTGGCCCTCAGGGTGTCGCTCATCGACGTATTGGGTAATTTTGACAGCAGGACGTTAGCCCTGTAAACGCCGGTAAAATTCCTGCTCCAGAAATCAGCCTGTATCCCGGTTGCAGCGTCAAGTGTATAATTATTCCAGACCTGCCATGCCGGCACATCAGATGAACTGCCGCCTCCTGCATAACAATCATCGGATGCTGAATTGAGCGGTCCTATTTTGTTGGAGTATGTTTGTCCGCATTCGATACCGAGTGGATTATAGGCTGCTATCAGGCCTTTATACGCTTCATCCGCATTTTTATAATAGTTTGCTTCCAATGTAGTCCCTTTGGGGTCAACATTCAGCCAGTTTTTTGAACAGGAACTCACTAGAAGAACTCCCAGGATCAAAGTACTTAGATATATGTTAAATTTTTTCATGGTTTATGTTTTTTTACTGATTAAATAGTGACACTTAATCCAATCATATACGAGCGGGCCTGTGGGTAAACACCACGGTCGATACCATAACTGGATCCGCCAATTTCCGGATCATATCCCTGATATTTCGTAATGGTAAACAGGTTGTTCGCGGTCACATAGAATCTTAAAAGCTGTAACCCGATCTTATTGACTATTTTCTTTGGCAGGGAATAGCCTAACTGAATAGTTTTTATCCTGAAATAAGACCCATTGGTTAAATAGAACGTTGAAGGCTTGCTGAAATTTCCATTCGGATCGCCGACTACCAGCCTGGGATAGGTAGTTGATGTTCCAGCTCCTGTCCAACGGCCTAAGGCATCTGAGGTCCAGTTAGCCGTTGGAATATCCAAACGGCGCAAGCCGTTGAAAACATCATTGCCGGCTACACCCTGTCCGAAAATCATTAAATCAATGCCTTTGAAGCTCGCCGACATTGTGAAACCATACGACCAGTCAGGCGTGGGATCACCGATAAATGTACGGTCATTGGCATCAATCTTTCCGTCCCCGTTCAGATCGGAATAGCGAAAATCACCAGGTTGTGCATTTGGCTGAATCATATTGCCGTTCTTGTCTTTATAATGATGCACTTCGGCCATGGTCTGAAAAATGTCAAGAACCTCAAACCCATAAAAAGCGCCCATGGGATGTCCTACAGCCAGGCGGCTTATTTCGTAAGCACTTGACTGGAAGGTTGCACCAGTGATGTACTGTACCGTACCAAGGTCGGTGATCCTGTTTTTCAGGTATGAACAGTTTCCGCTGAATTTCAGATCCCATTCCCCGAGTTTCTTATGATAACCAAGTTCAAGCTCGACCCCTTTGTTTGACATCGAACCCACATTACCTGTCGGGGCTCCTGCTGCTCCAACGTAGCCAGGCAGGATAACAGGCTGTAACATCCCGCTTGTATTTTTATTGTACCAGTCAAAAACCAGGGTGAGGTCCTCAAAGAACGTAGCTTCAAGACCAACATCCATCTGACTGGTTTGCTCCCATTTCAGATCGGGATTGGCAGGTGCGTTCGGGCTGTAGCCAATGACATAGTTATCGGCGCCGAAGGTGTAATTTCTGCCTCCTCCCACGGTCGACATATACTGGAAGTCTCCAATGTTGTCATTCCCGTTCACACCCCATGAACCACGGATTTTCACAAAAGTCACGACTTTATTTTTAGGCCAGAAATTTTCGCGGGAAGCTACCCAACCCAATGAAACTGACGGGAAAATACCATATTTATTATTGCTTCCAAACCGGGATGAACCATCACGGCGGATAACACCCATAAACAAATATTTTTCATTATAATTATATAGGGCACGGGCATAGATCGAACTGACTTTATGGTCCGGACTTTCCCAGCCGCCACCAACCCTGTCGGAAGCAACCACGCTATAGTTCATTGACGCTTCATCAAAGGTATTAACGGGAAGATTCTTATAAGTGGCATTCACCCCCATGGCATTTTCAACATAAGCGCTCATCCCGATCAGGACGGTCGCATTATGTTTCCCGAAGCTTCTGGTATAGGAAGCAGTGTTTTCCCAATTCCATATAAAACCGCGGTTTGCGGCACGGTAAAAGGAATTGTTCGTAGTGTATGTGGAAGCATTCAGATAAGTAACCGGGGCGAAGCTTTCATCACCATAAAAAGCTAATTTGGCACCTATATCTGATTTAACTTTCAACCCTTTTATAGGCTCAATCTCGGCGTAAGCATTGCCGACAATGTTGTCGGACCATCCGTAATTTCCCAGGTGAGTCTGAATATATGCCATGGGGTTGGTCATTTCCTGGGCAACATATTGCGAAATACCATAGGGGTTCCCGTTCGCATCTCTCTCCACAGGGTGGTTGCTGTAAGGCGGGGAATTCGCAATTGCTGGATCGGTGATTACCGGTTGCGTGATTGGATCCAGGTTGATGGCCGAAGAAAGAGGTCCGCCGTATTCACTGTTTGTATTCAGCGAGCCCTGGCTCTTTATGTGAGTGTATCCAACATTATCGCCAAACCTCAGCCAGTTTTTAATTTTATGAGTCGAGTTAAATCGCAGATTAAGTCGTTTGTAATTGGAAATGGATGTAGCAACGACACCTTCCTGAGAAAAATATCCCATCGAGGTATAATAGGTTGATTTATCATTTCCTCCGCTGATACTCAGCTCATAATTCTGAATTTTTGCAGAATTATTGAAAATTGTACTTTGCCAGTCTGTGCCTGTGCCAAAGGATTGAGGATCGGTAAATATAACAGGGCCGCCGCCGTTAACAGAGGCCTCATTACGTAATGTGGCATAATCCGTTGCGTTTAGAAGGGAAAGCTTTTTTGCCGGGGACTGGGTCCCGTAATACGCATTAAAATTCACCGACATACTGCCTGAGCCTACCTTCAGGCTGCCTTCTTTACCTTTTTTCGTAGTAACAAGGATTACACCGCTTGCAGCACGTGTACCATATATGGAGGCTGAGGCGGCATCCTTCAGTACCTCAAGAGATTCAATATCTTCCGAATTTAAATAGTCAATGCCTCCGTTGTCGATGGGAACTCCGTCAACCACATAAAGCGGGTTGCTGTTATTAATGGTTGTTGTACCGCGAACTCTTACCGTGGATGAAGCGCCAGGCTGCCCGGAACTTGTGGCAATAGTTACACCGGTGGTTCTCCCCTGCAGGGCCTGCTCAATACGCACAATGGGCATGTATTCCAGATCCTGGCCTTTAACCTTCGAAATGGCGCTGGTCACTGAGGTCTTTTTCTGTGTGCCATAGCCGATCACTACAACTTCCGAGAGGCCAACCGTACTGCTCATGAGTACTGCTTTAACCGGAACACCGGCAGTGGCCTGAACTTCCTGGGTTATAAAGCCGATAAATGAGAAAATAAGAGTTTCTGTCGGCTTCGGGGAAGTCAGCTTAAATGCTCCCTGCATATCAGTAGCTGTACCGTTCACGGTACCTTTTATCAGGACGTTAACACCGGGCAGAGTTTCACCTTTGTTATCGGTGACAGTGCCAGTGTACTGGTTGGTATTCTGCGCAAACAGCGTCGTGACGCCAAGCCACAGAAGACCGGTTAAAAGGATCAGCCTGCTCCTGAATACACTGACCTTTGAACAACGGGGGTACATTTGTTTCATGGTTTCTTTGTTTTGAAAATGTGTTTAATAATTGATGGATATGAGGTTGTGTTTATATTATCTTTCCTGGCAGGTCATGCTCAAAATTAATAAATTGTCAAACATCTTCCGTCTTTCTTTGAATACTTCTGCTAATATATGATTGTATGCAGCAGGGAACAAAATATTATTCTACATCAAGAATGCAGCAGGAATAATTATATTATTACATCAATAATACATCATAATAATGGATGCAATAATATAAAAAATTGTAAAGCAATTACATAGAGAAAACAAGAATATTGAAAAAACACATCAGCGTCTACACAAAATACTCTAGACGTCCGGTGATTTATTTTACCAGGTAATTGAGGCAACAGATTGTGCTGCAAGTGTATATGAAAAATTATTTTCCCCCTGTTTAACATTGAATGTCTTGAAGTCAGAGCTGTAATTACATACAATCATCACCTTTGACCCATCCGGGTTCTGAAAAGCGACAGCTCCTGTTCCTGTGAGGGTTTGAGGGATTATTGAAGAAACCCTTGAAGAAGCCGGCCTGACAAATTTTGAGAAATGGGCTATTGAATAATACTCTTCATTATATGAAACCTGTCCGCTTGAGGAGTTAATAGTTACAACCCCCCGGCAGGTTGATGAACCGTTTGCGTGGGGACCACCATTCTGGTCAAGTGCAAGGTTCCATAGCAAGGCGCATTTAGACCAGTTTTGTGTTGTCCCGATGAAAATATTCTTCATATTCCACATCAGGTTATCTGCGAAGTTTGTTGCCCAGGTGCCTCCGGATATTTCTGTAAAGTACAATCCTTTATCAGGATGGGCGAAATGCACAGTAGTCATTGCTGAAACATCCCCTGCATAAGCATGGAAAGCTGTGCCTGCAATATATTGTTTTGCACCGGCATCATTCAGAACCGAGATTGAATAATTTGTATTGTCCCAGTTGTGATCGTAAATAATTATTTGAGTATTTATACCGGCTGACAGAAATTTCAGGCCGAGATGGTTTTTAATGAAATCAGCCTCCTCGGTGGCTTGCATGGACATGCAGGGATAAGTGGCTGTTGAATACAAAGGTTCATTTTGGGGAGTGACAGCTTTGATCGTAATGCCATGGTTGTTCATCATCTGAATATATTTCACAAAGTAGTCAGCATATACGTCATAACAGGCGGTCTTCAATTTGCCTCCTTCCATACTGTTGTTTGTTTTCATCCAGGCCGGCGGACTCCATGGCGACCCTAACAAAGTTATTGCCGGCACAAACTGAAGAATATCTTTTAAAACGGGCAGCACATCTTCCGTATCCCTCGATAATGAAAAATGCTGAAGAGTGAAATCGGTTTGTCCCGATGGCAGGTCATCATAGGTGAAGTCGGAAAGTGAAAAATCGGAGGCGCCGATGGTCAGGCGAAGGTAGGAAAAGCCTGCGCCATTTACCGTATCGAATAAGGTTCGCAATAAAGTTTGTTTAGCGCCCTCGCTCAGCTTCTGATGCAAAAGAAATGCCGACGAACCGGTTAACGCAGCTCCGAAACCATCGATGGTCTGGAGCAGCGTAACCGTGTCAATAATAATGGTAGGTAAAGAAGATGAACTCTGAGATTGAATGATCAGGTCGGCTTCCCTGCTAAGCAATTTGGATTTATCGCCCTTCGTCAGCCAGACTTTAGCTTTTCCGGTACCTGATGGAGTCGGTGGTTGTCCGGGATCAGGTTCAAGCTTGCTTTTACAATTTAAAAGCAATGCCATAATCATCAGCAAAAGCAGAGACTTATAAAACAGATAATATCTCTTAAGGCAGAACATCAGGGTTAATAACCCGGATTTTGTACCAGATTTACATTTTTATCCATTTCTGACTGAGGGATAGGCCATACGAGCCCGTTCTGAGTAAGGTTATACCCTATTTTCTGACCATCCGGGCCCACTGCATTGTTCATAACTTCGATGGCCCTGCCGTTGCGTTTGAGATCATACCAGCGGCGTCCTTCAAATGCAAGTTCCAGCCTGCGCTCTTTTTCAATAGCAAGCCGCATGGCATCCTGGGTGGAGGCCGGGGTATTCCCCAATTTTGCACGGTGCCTGATCTGGTTGACAAGGGCTGCAGCACCCTGGGCATCTCCCTGTTCATTCAAAGCTTCAGCTTTTAGCAAAATCATATCGGCCAAACGGATAAAAATATAATTCTGGTTGCTGCCTGATTCAAAATTCCTCCATTTGTTAAGAAATGGGTAATGCGTCTGGGGCCAGTTTGGATCGCTCCAATGGCCGGTAATATCCAGAAAAATTATCGAGTTGTTCTTCCTTACCGTATCACCTTCAGCATCAAAAGCAAATACCAGGTCATTGGATGGGATATTAAACTTTTTCCAGTCCAGTCCCCTGAACATATTCGTACCCCAGTTGCCGTCGGTGGCGCCACCGGTGTAATTGATCTCAAAAATCGATTCAGCGCAGTTTTTGTTCTGGTTATTCCACAAATCATTGTAATTGGGCATCAGGCTGTACCCCCCGCCTATTACCGCATCGCAATATTGCTGGACTTTGGCATAATCATGGGGCAGCTGTGTGGCATAAACATAGGCAAGCATCGAATTTACGGCACCTTTTGTGGCATAACCCTTATTGGTTGCAGAAACCTGGACATTGGCGAGGGCTGTTTCAAGATCCAGGATGATTTGCTTGTAAACGTTTGCCATCGGGGCCCTGGGTGGAAACAATTGAGGATAAAGCTCAGCTAAATTGCTGGCGCTGAAGCTCGTGACCTCTTTCAATTGAAGAGGAACATCGCCCCATAGCTGAACCAGTTGAAAATACATGAATGCCCTGATAAATGAAGCTTCGCTGATGATCTGTTTCTTCCGGTCAGCAGTAAGAGCCGCGTCAGGACAGGAATTCACATTGTTGATAACTGAATTTGTCTTTCCTATTGTGGAATAAAGGTAGGCCCAGTCGCGGCTTACATTGCTGTTGATGGCATCGATCTTAAGAGCATCAATCTGAAAATTCGCAGGATTATCGGCGCCTGCGTAAGCATCATCGGCTTGCGCATCGCCGTTCACATAATAATCAAGCTCGTAATATTCATTTTTAAAATCGCTGTAAGCGCCGGCAAGGGCAGATTCAACCTCTTGTGCGGTTTTATATAAAATGGAATCGGAGGATGCATTTTGAACAGCAATTCCTTGAGACTGAGGTTGCAGATCAAGAAATTTTTTACAGGAGTAAAACGTAACTGCTGCAAATAAAATCATCGATAGTATGAATAGTTTTTTCATATGTTTAAAATTAGAATTCAAGATTAAAACCGCCAATAAATGTTAATGCCTGGGGATAGGTGCCATAGTCAATCCCCATTTCAGTGGCGCTGTTTCCATATGCATTGACTTCAGGGTCGTAACCGGAATACTTCGTAAAAGTTAGCAGGTTCTGACCTGTGATGTAGACAGACAGTTTTGGGACCCCCTTCTTCTTTTTCACGTTTTCAATGATCTTATAGGAAAGTGTGACTGACTTTAGCCTTACATAGGATCCGTCCTCAACAAAACGGGTTGAATTGCGCAGATTGTCCATAATACCTCCGCCCTGAGCTTTTGGTATATTAGTAATGGTATTGGTTGGAGTCCAGCGGTCTAATACGATTGAGCTCTGGTTTTTTGAATCGAACATTCCTTCCAGGTCGATCCGGGTAGCGTTGTAAATATCATTCCCGAAACTTCCCTGAACAAAGACTGAAAGGTCAAACCTCCAGTAACTGAATGTATTGGTGATCCCAAAGGTGTACTTCGGCTGGGCGCTCCCGATAACTGTGCGGTCACCGGGATCAATAACACCGTTATTATTGAGATCGGCATATTTCATCATCCCTGTTTTCGGATCGACTCCTTCTGAAACATAACCAAAAAATGTGCCGAGGGGCAAGCCTGCCTTGACGATGGTAACATCCTGGTTGTTACTGTAAATGCGTCCAAAATAGTACACATTTGTGTACTGTAATTCCTTGACTTTATTGCGATTGAAAGAGAGATTGAAATCGGTATCCCAGCGGAATTTTTTAGCAAAGTTCACTGAATGCACATTGAATTCCATTCCTTTGTTCTCAATTTTTCCTGCATTCGTCTGAATGGTCGTTATAGGAAGGGAGGCAGGAAGCTGGACATTCAGCAAGACATCGTTCGTAAGTTTATAATAAGCATCTACATTCAGGATAATCCTCGAATTAAACATCGAAAGGTCAAGTCCGAGGTTGGTCTGGTTGGTGGTTTCCCATTTCAGGTCAGGATTTCCGTAAGTTGTTTGTACGGCGCTGGGTCCTGATAAGGGATTCGTTGGTGAGCGGCGGTAGTATGTTATAAGGCCATAACGTGCATAGTTCGGAATTCCCTCCTGGTTACCGTTTTTACCCCAACCTCCACGGATTTTCAGGTCGTTGATCACCTTAACTCCTTTCATAAAATTTTCTCCGGAAATTCTCCAGCCTGCCGAAAAAGCCGGCATAATACCCCAGGGATTGGCAAGTTTGGATGAACCGTCATCCCTCAAACTAACGGTAATATAATATTTACTGGCGTAATCGTAGGTAGCCCTGCCAAAGAATGAAGCAAGAGCCCATTGCTGGATATCAGTTGAGGCTGACACCGAATTGGCAGCATTAAGTGTTGTAACTGAAACATCGGCAGGGAAGTCATATCCGTAGATGTATGAATCGTTGCTGTTAAAACGCTGCATACTGGTGCCGACCAAAGCGCTGATCTTATGTTTGCCGAATGTTTTATTGTAATTCAGGGTGTTTTCCCATAACCATGTCAGGCTGTTCCTTTTATCAGCCTGGCCGATGCCATTATTCTGACGCCCGTAATTGGTACGGAAGGGATCAAGGTAATAATCCCACTGGTGAGCGGTATAATCGATCCCGAAATTTGTAGTAAAGGTGAGGCCGCTGATGATCGTGGCTGTGATATTAAGGTTGCCGAATACCCGGAAATCAAGAGCCTTCTGTGAAGGGCCTTCCATATATGCAACCGGGTTTTCCCATGAAGGCTGAAACGGGTTGGGATCAAACTGTCCGCTATTGCCTGCCTTATAAACATGCAGAAATGGTGGTGTATTGAGGGCGCTCATGATAACTCCGCCCCGGCCCGAACTTGCATTATCGGGTGTATCCTGTGTTTTTGAGTAGATCAGGTTGATATTTGTACTCGTTTTAAGCCAGGACCTTAATTGGTTGTCAAGATTGAGCCTGAAATTATAACGGTCGAAACGGGCAGGTTTCACGATACCTGATTCGCTCAAATAGCCCAGTGATGCAAAATACTGGGTTTTTTCAGTCCCCCCTGAAGCGGAGAGCTGGTATGATTGATTGAACCCGGTTCCGAAAACAAGGTCGCTCCAGTTGGTGTAATCAGTCCATGTCGGATCAAGGGAACCCGGCATGATCTGGTCGATCAGGGTTCTGTATTGTTTCGTATTAAGAGTTTCGATTGGTTTGCGGAGCCATGATGCTCCAAAATAGGTATTGAACTTGATGACGGGTGTGTTTTCCTTGCCCCTGAAAGTAGTGATCGTGATTACGCCGTTGGCTGCCCTTGCCCCGTAAATGGCTGCTGAAGAGGCATCCTTGAGTACGCTCATCGATGCGATATCAGTCGGGTTCAATCCTTTAATGTCGGTGGTGGGAACTCCGTCAACGACATATAAGGGGTCGTTGCCTGCCAGAACGGAGGTCGTTCCGCGCACATGAACCACGATATCCCCACCCGGTTTTCCTGAAGGCTGCACTACGTCAACACCGGCGGCCTTTCCCTGTAATGCCTGGGCGGCAGAGGTGATCGGCCTGTCCTCGATATCTTTCTGATCCACAACCGAAACTGCTGTGGTCAGGTCTTTTTTAACCTGGGTTCCATAACCGATGACGACAACTTCATTCAGTATGTTGACATTCTCCTGTAATACAATATTAACAACAGTCTGTTTTTCCAACTTGATTTCCTGTGAGATAAAGCCAATAAAACTGAATTTCAATATTCCCTTGTCAGCAGTGATCTGGAAAGTTCCGTTGGCATCAGTGGTTGTACCTTTCGTAGTCCCCACCAATTGTATCGTAACGCCTGGAAGGTTATATCCACTGGCGTCGGTAACTTTACCTGTAATAATGCGGTTTTGAGCAAACACAGATAAAGATAAAACCGATAAGAAAAATAGCGTAAAATGTTTAATCATACCGTGAAGATTTAATGTGTTTATTGAAGGATTAATTTCTGGGTTCTTTTCTTCCCGCCTGATGTGATGGCTAAGAGGTATATTCCTTTAGGAAGGAAGGAGATATCGATATCGGTTTTATCAGGATTGATTTGAAACCTGAAAACATCGACTCCCATCATATTATATATAATACCCTGACCCGGATGCCTAAGCGGGAAAAGAAGGTTTATTTTTCCTGAGGAAGGATTGGGTGCAAATAGTTGCTTATTCAGAGATCCATCGCCTGAAGGCGGGTCCTCGACAGAAGCCGGGTAGACCAATTTATAAACCCTTACGTAATCCAGCTCCATACGGGCCAGGTTGAGCGCAGGATCAACTCCGTTCTTCAGTCCGTTTGTTTCATACTTGGGATCACTGCCAAAAGTTCCTCCCATGGCAAGGTTTATAATGATAAAGAAGGGTTTTTTGAAAGGCCAGTTACTATTGGTTTTTGTAGCAGGATTATAAGTGTAGAATAAGATGCCGTCGACACTGAATTGAATCTTTTCGGGTGTCCAGACCGCCTGGTACTCGTGAAACTGAGTCGTTGTATTATTAACCATGATGGCGTTAGTGTTCACTGTATTACCGGAGCTTGAAATAGTATGCAATGAGCTGCGGACACTTCTCGGGTTTTTTCCTGCATTTTCCATCACATCAATTTCCCCGCAGGCAGGCCAGCCCGAACTTGTAATGGATTCTCCCAGCAGCCATAAGGCGGGCCATGTACCGCTTCCGACGGGGAGCCTGGCCGAGAATACGATTTTTCCATAAGTAAAGTTGAATCTTTTCTGGGTTTTAATCCTGGCAGATGTCCACGTATATCCCTGTTTACGCGCTTCAACGATCAGTTTGCCGCTGTCCTGCCGAACATTTTGTGTACTGCTTGTATAAAGCTCAATCTCACTGTTTCCCCATCCGTTATTGGTTCCCAGGTCGTATGACCAGGTTGTGTCGGGTACTCCGCTGCCATTGAATTCGTCAGACCAGATCAGGGAATCTTGTTGGGCGTGACAGGCAAGAGACAGAAGAACCAGAAAAAAACCAAGCCAAGTTCTCATACTGCTGATTATAAAGAAAAAAATCAAGAGCAAGAAAGAATTTTTCTCACTCTTGATTTTTTTCAATCAAATTAAAAATATTAGATTAACGTTCCAGGATGGCAGACCATGCTGATCCGCCGGTATGATCTGCTGAGAGATCAACTGATACGAACAAATACTCTTTCGTTCCTGTATTTGCGTAACCCATTACCTGATAAGTGTTGGTAGCGGAGCCAAAATTTGGAGGATCAGTACCATTGTTTTCTCCACCTTTAATACCGCTTGCAACGCCATTGTATCCTTTATAGAACCCTATGAATGCTGTGTAGCCTGCACCGTTAGTCAGGGTAATAGTCGGGATGGCGCCGGGAGTGAACACATAAGTATGTGTTGCACAGGAGCCGAAAGAAACGCCAGTCGGGCTTGCTGCGATTTCTGCATCGGACCAGCAGCCGTTTGGAGTTCCAAAATAACTGTCGTTACGGGCGAAGCCCATTGTGTTGTATGAAAATGCTCCGCCAGCGCTGAAGGTGAATTCATCATCCGGCATACATGTCCAGTCATCACCACCGGTTCCGCTCTCGAACATGGTCTTGGAGACATGCCACCAGTCATTTTTACCCATACCTGAACCAACAAAGATCGAATTATCACTAACGCTTACCCTCCATGGATTGCCAATGATCTCAGCTCCGGTAAGGGTGGCCGGGTCAGTGCCAAGGAAAACTAGTCCGGTTGCTGTTGCGCTTCCATTGCTGTTTGTAGCGGTGAGAACAATGGTATAAATACCCTGGTGTGCATAAGTGTGAACAGGGCTGGCAGCAGTGGAAGTCTGGCCGTCGCCAAAATCCCAGGAATATGAAGTAGCGCCTGCCGATGTATTCGTGAAAGTAACGGCAAGACCGGTATACGTAAATGTAAACCCTGCATTGGGCTTATTCCCCGGCATGGGTGGTTCATCGGCCGGGTTGGTGTAATGCATAAGGACAAATCTCCAGTACCCGCCTGATGTTGTGGGATCCCATCTGTAAATGCCTTCAATAACAAGGGTATCAACAGTCCCGGTAGTCAGTTTAACAATATCATAAGTAACATGGTCAAGCGGTATTTTCGTTTCAGAACCATTTCCCAGTTTATAAAATCCAAGGAATGCACCCATACCAACAGCCTTGATTTGCGGCGGCGTGCCGGCAATCAACTCAAACGTATGAGATCCGCTGCCCCAGGCTGAAAGATCTTCCCCGTTCGGTCCTACCATCGGGTCAGTGGTTAATGCGCAAATATTGGCAGGGTTGAAAATTCCGCCTTCTGCCCAATAATCTCCCTTGGCATCATATACCAGGGACATATCGCGGCCAAGAATAAATTCATCGTTCAGCATGCACGGACGGTTACCAAGTTCGTTGTTGTCTTTACCCATAGCCCACCAAATTGTTGAGTGGTCTTCAGGTCCGCATTCAAGAGGATAACGTCCGGTAGATGTAACGCGAAGCAGTTTCCAGGTTTTTGAGACGTCGCCTGTAAGAGCGGTCAGTAATAAGTTCGGGTCACTGATAGTAACATTCTCAGAATAGGAATCTACGGTCCCATCTGAACCGGTGGCAGAGAGTTTTACAGCATAAGTACCCACATCCGGGAAAATATGGATCGGATTAACTTCAGTCGAAGTTGTATTATCTCCGAAATTCCATAATAATGAAACGTAGTTTTGCGACTGATTTGTGAATGTTACTTTTTTAAAGTTCACAGCATCAGCCTGTTTGGTAAAGCTGGCAATGACAGCAGGTGTCGTTTCTTTCTTTTTACAAGAAATAAATAGCGTGATGATTAACAAAGTGTAAATCACCCAACTCAACTTTTTAACGTTTTTCATGTTTTGTTTGAATTAAGAATTAATAACCAGGTTAGTTATGGCAAATATAATATATATTAGGGTGTGATGCAAAATTTTGAAAAAAATACAAAGTGTAATTCGGACACTAAGTTATAAAGATTAGAACTTACTTTCCAAATATTTTTTTCAAAACAGAACTTTTTTTTAATGAAACCATACAGGCAATTGAAATAATTTGAAAATCAATTACTTAAATTTACTTTTTTATTTATTAATTCAAGTCAGTGCTCTGCTTTTAAAGTGAAAAAAAGGATTTACGTTTGATTTTTTGTCTCATAAACATGTTTTTTCAGATTATTAGACCAAAGAAATGTTTCAAAAGTTGCATGGATTTATCACTTTTCAGTTATTTTTACCGCTCTTCCCTGGAACTAATCGTGATTAAAAGAATAATAGAATGATGGAAGATTCAAACTTACTTGAAAATCTGAACCTGCATGTTTCTGTCGATTGTGTGGTGTTTGGTTTCGAATTCGGGAAACTGAATGTTTTGCTGATCGAGCGCAACATGCAGTTCGAAGGGAAGGAATACCATGATTTAAAGTTGCCGGGGGATCTTGTGCGTAAGGATGAAGACCTGGATACAGCAGCATCTCGTGTGTTAAGTGAGCTCACCGGCCTCGACAAAATTTATCTTAAGCAATATGCCGCGATAGGATCCCCGGGGCGGCTTAAAAGACAGGCCCGGGACATGGAATGGTTAAGAAGCATCGCTCATCCGGAGGAAATTGTTGTCACTGTTGCTTATTATTCACTTATCAATATTGACCAGGACAAGGCTGCTAATTTTACCCTTCAGGAGAACGCCAGGTGGTACAAAATCTCAGATGTACAGGAACTTGCTTTTGACCATATATCAATCCTGCAGCAGGCTCTTAATACCCTGCGAAATGACCTGAAATCAAGGCCTATTGCCTATGAATTACTGCCTCCCAAATTTACCCTCGGGCAATTGCAGCAGTTACATGAAGTTATTCTCGGAAGCGAACTCGACAAACGGAATTTCCGTAAAAAGGTGGCCAATATGCCATATATCCTGCCAGTTAATGAGAAGCAGGTTGACGTATCGCATAAGCCTGCCCGTTTCTATAGTTTCCACCCGAGGATCTATGAAAAGACGAATAAGATCTCGTTTTAATCTATCCAGGCAAATTCCCCTCAGCCCAATGCGGAACCTCGGGCCGCGGCATGCCCCGGGGTTTATACCCTTTATTCTATCCAGGTAAATTCCCAGCTCCTTCGCGTCTGGACCAGAGTAGAAGGCTTGCCCTGAGGTTTATACCATTTGATTCCTCAGCAGTGCATTTTCTTTCAAACTTTCAGGAAAATCTTTTTTGTATAGAGAAAGTATAAAAAGAACCACTTAACCAGGATAATGCTGAACTGGTAAAATACAGGTTTGAAACTGCCAAAAGCATCAACAAAGCCATGAATGAATATATTAGCTATGATGCCAAAATCAAAGATTCCCTGGGCTACATAAATTGTGATGGGGTTTAAACCGATAACGATAAACGGGAAGGCCCATTTTTTGTAACCTCTTACATCAATGATCCAGAAAAAGAGGCATAGGAGCAGGAAAGAGATGCCAACCGTGAGCAGCACATATGAACCGGTCCATAAATATTTGTTGATCGGGAAAACCAGGCTCCATAATAAAGCGCCGGCTATAAAAGAAACGCCGGCAATAACCAGGTTCTTAATTTTTTTCATAGCTTCATCGGCACCCAGCAGCCAGCGGCCTGCAAGTACACCAAACAACACATTGGTGATGGCGGGGAACATAGTCAGAATACCTTCATTGTCACCGTAGGTATAGCAGCAGAAAGAACCCGGAAGAAACTGCCTGTCGATATACCCGCAGAGGTTACCCTGGGGGGTAAGATCGTATGCGTGAAATCCGGGTGAAGGGATTAACAGCAGGATCAGCCAGTATACTGCAAGGATTGAGGCGGCCCAGATCAGTTGCCCCTTGTTTTTAAAATTCATCACGATAATGGAAGCGAAGAAATAGGTTACAGCGAAACGTTGCAAAACGCCTGACCAGCGTTGAGCAGCAAAATCAAAGTTAAACAGTCCGTTATAAATTAAACCAAACAGGAACAGCAGCAATGTTCTTCTCATGATATGCAGGTATAATTCCTTTCGGGAATCGCCACGCTCCAGCCGGCGTTCAATCGATAAAGGCATTACAACTCCCATGATGAACAGGAATAAAGGAAATATGATGTCATAAAAACGGAATCCAGCCCAGGAAGGATGATCCAGTTGTGTGGCCAGTCGCTGAAAGAAAGGGGTGTTGATAAATGTGAACAGAGCGATAAAGAAAGCATCGCCGCTCGATATCCAGAACATATCAAAACCTCTTAATGCATCAATTGAAACGATTCGTTCAGATTGTTTGCCAGTCTTTGCTTCTTTCATAAATTGCAATTTTAATTGTTATTCAGACAGCGAAAGGTACTGAATTTCGCGAAGAATTGAGTCAACTTCCTGCAAGGACCCTGATAAGATCAACTTCAGCCGGTGTGGTTTAAATCCCGCAATCCCCCTGAAATAACCGCTGTACATCTTGCGCATTTCAAACAAGGTGGCACGTTCACCTTTATACAGCAGCGATTTCTCAAGATGAAGCCGAACCATGTTAATCCTTTCGGTTACACTTGGGGGAGCAGGTACGCTGCCGGTCCCGAGGAATGCCTTCACTTCCCTGAATATCCAGGGATTCCCCACGGCAGCCCTGCCGATGAGAATTCCATCGACACCGTATCGTTCTTTCATTTCCCCGGCTTTAGGTCCTGAATCGATATCCCCGTTACCAAAAACCGGAATTTTCATCCGGGGGTTGTTTTTCACTTCACCGATCAGGGTCCAATCGGCTTTGCCCCCGTATAGCTGGACACGGGTGCGGCCATGGATACTGATAGCCTGTATCCCCGCATCCTGAAGGCGTTCTGCAATATCCACGATCTCAAGATGATGTTCATCCCATCCCAGCCGGGTCTTTGCAGTAACAGGAATCCTTGTCGATTGTACAACGGCTTTGGCCATAGCGATCATCTTCGGGATATCCTGCAGCAGGGCGGCACCGCCCCCTTTCATCACGATCTTTCGCACCGGGCAACCGAAGTTAAGGTCGATGAAATCAGGACCGGCATTTTGAGCAGCCTCAGCTGCTTTTATCATCGAATCAATATTAGCCCCAAAGATCTGTATGCCGATAGGTCTTTCTTTAGTTTCAAACTGCAACTTCATCCTGCTTTTCCAGGCATCGCGGATAAGTCCTTCGGAGGCCACGAATTCAGTGATCAGCACATCCGCCCCGAAATCCTTGCAGATAGAACGGAATGGCGAATCCGTGACGTCTTCCATCGGAGCAAGGATTACAGGAAATTCACCGGCTGCTATCTTGCCAATCCTGATCAAAATATAGTATTTTAGCGCAAAAATAGAAAAATCCATAACATCTGATGAAACAAGCCTTTTTAGGAAACCTCTCTCCATTCAGCCGACTCGTCTTCGCTATCGCTCTGACGTTTTCCTGTTTCATCATTATCTTTTTTGCAGCTCTTTTGCTGGCAATGCCACTCTACCATGTGAACCTGGCCGGCACTCTTGATCTTCTCAACCAGCAGGACAATCCAAAATCGCTGGCCCTGCTCAAATATTTCCAGGTTACACAGAGCTTCGGGCTTTTTATCATACCTCCAATCCTCATCGGTTATCTCTTTGAACTTAATTCGTGGTCGTTTCTGAATGCAAATCATGCAGGCGGCAGCAGTCTCTATTTTATTGTTTTTCTGCTGATGTTTGTTTCCCTTCCCCTGATCAACTGGCTTATTGATATCAATGAAATGTTGAAACTTCCTTCCTTCCTTAAGGGGGTGGAAGACTGGATGAAAAACGCCGAGGACCAGGCCGGAAAACTTACCGGGGCTTTTCTGGCCGGGAAATCATTCAGCAACTTCCTTTTCAACCTTTTCATGATCGGCATACTGCCGGCCGTGGGAGAGGAGTTTATGTTCAGGGGTGTTTTGCAGAGGCTGCTGAAAGACTGGCTTAAAAACGTTCATATCGCCATCTTCATCACCGGCTTCCTTTTCGGAGCCATGCATATGCAGTTTTACGGACTGCTTCCGCGGATGATACTCGGTGTGATCTTTGGTTATCTTTTCTACTGGAGCGGTTCCATATGGGTACCGGTATTTGCCCATTTCGTCAACAACAGCGGGGCTGTCATCATTTCGTATTTTGCCAACCTGGGCCTGATCAGCCAGAAGTACCAGGACTTCGGAAGCACTCAAAGCATCTTTCTTATTTTGCTCAGCCTGCTGATGACAATGTCGTGCCTGTTCATCGTGTACAGGCGAAAACTGCTCTGATTAACCTTTCATAAGCTTCATCAGGTTATCACGGTAAACAAGCCCGATAGGGATCATGGTCCCTTCAATGTTCACCTGGTTCCCTTCAATAAACCTGATCCTTCCCAAGGGTACGATGAAGGACTTATGTACTCTTATAAAAAGCCCATCAGGTAACTGTTCTTCCATTTTCCTGAATGTTTCGTGCACAATAAGCACCCTGGCAGCAGTATGGACTTTCACGTAGTCACCTGTTGCTTCCAGGTAAAGGATTTCTGAATAATTTACCTTATGAACTTTTTTATCTGCACGGAGGATGAGGAAACCCGTAGTTTCATGTTCTGTTGCCGCGGGCAGGCTGGCTTTAGACTTCAGGTAGTTTGTCCTTTCGAACGTTTTGTTCACTGCTTTCAGGAATCTTTCAAAGGAGAATGGTTTAACAAGGTAATCCACGGCATCGGCTTCGAATCCTTCCACGGCAAATTCCGGATAGGCTGTTGTGAAAATCACCATTGGAGGATGGCTCAGCGACTTTACAAAATGCATCCCCGAGATCACCGGCAGATTGATATCGAGAAAAATCAGGTCAACAGCAGAATTCCTGAGCAGTCCTGAGGCCTGCAATGCATCACCGCAGATCCCGGCCAGTTCCAGTTCAGGGATATCGGCAATGTATCTGGCCAGGATCTCCTGCGACAGCGGTTCGTCTTCAATTACCAGGCAACGGAGTTTTTCCATATAAAGGAATTGTCAGATTTACAGTAAAACGTTCCTTTTCTTTGCTTATTTTCAGTTCATGCCTCCCGGGGTACAGCAGATCAAGGCGGTTACGAAGGTTAACAAGACCTATTCCCTGAGTTTTGCGGGCTCCCTCATCCGCAGAAACACCAATATTATTTTCAAAATCAGCCTGGAGATGATCTCCTGAAACCCTGAACACTATCTTTGTGAAAACCGGGCCTGAGGCTCCTTTGATTCCATGTTTGAAACAGTTTTCTATCAAAGGGAGAAAGAGAAGGGGAGCGACCTGCCGGCCGGTTGTATCAGAAGGTAACTGAATTTCAACTTCAGCCTCTTTACCCGCCCTGAGCTTCTGAAGCTCCACATAATCGTTCATGGCCGAAAGTTCTTTCGTAAGATCAACCCGTTCGCCCGAGGTTTCATATAAGACGTACCTGAGGAAATCGGAAAGCCTGAGCACAACCTCGGGAGCTTTCGCTGAATTTTGAAGCACCAGTGAATAGATGCCTGCAAGGCTGTTAAATAGAAAATGCGGATTAACCTGTTTTTTCAGCGCATCAAGACGGGTCTCGGCGTTCTCTTTTTCAAGTCTGGCAAGCTGGTTTCTTGTCTCCATAAGCAAAAACCAGCCTTTTGATAACTTCAACAAGGTAGTAATGCCTGTGAAGACCAGGCTGAATTTAACAAGGTCGCTGAACTCATAATAAGAGATGAAATAATAACCCGGTAAAATGATATCGGTCAGTTTTGAAAAGGTGAGGATGTTCAGGCATGCAATGGCGAAAATACACAGCAAAAGAAGAAAGGAATATAAAACATACCTCTTTCGGCTGAGAACACGGGAAATGAGTACAAACAGGTTAAGATAAATGCCGGGAAGCAGGGTTGCAATGAATATCAGAGTATAAATAACATCGATCTTTTCTATTCCTGCCGAACCTGCAAATATCCTTAGCAGGATGTAAAATGCAAGAAGCCAGAAAAGAAGGTGCTGCAACCAGCGTTGTTTCGGGATCTTCATCATGGCGGTATAAATGTTCACTGTTCGCATATCATTCATCACTCATCGTTCATTAACATCATTTATTCGCAACTTTATTCAGTACAAAGGTATACTCTGAATCCTTCTTTTTATTAAAAGCTTCAGGATCATTTCCATACTTGATGATGAATTTCTGGAGATCCGCGGTGGGAGCGGTCAGGACGACCTGGTAGCTGTCCTGATCTTTTTTGTCAAGGTCGAACTGGACTCTTTCATGGGCTATCCTGATACGGTTTTCATTAAACAGCTTCATAAGCCATTCCTCGTTATACCAATTAATTGTGATGCGGTTGTTTGACAGTTCTACTTTTGCAAGTGTATGTGCCGGGACAAGATGCATCACGGCAAGGTCAGTACCTTCCGGGTCGGGCAGGAAAAAGTCAAGGTACAACTGGTTATCAAGGCTGAAAAGATGCGCAACAAATTTAGATGTAGCTTTCTTATCGGTATATATAATATCGTAACTATTACCTGGTTTTTCATCCTTGAATAAACCGGCAAATGCTTTATGTTGCCTGATCTCCCAGGAGGACGAATCATTTCCCAGGTAGATCCCTGTAAGTTCAGGTTTGTACACTATGTCTTTTTCATTGTAAAAAGGGTGGAGCGATTTTACAAGGCAGCCGCTCATTGTCATTGCGATCAGGGCTGTGAGGATTATCAGTTTTGCTTTCATAATTAATAGTTTTATGATGCAAAGTAAGTTCAGGGGCGGGGCGTAAAAAAATTATTTCGTTGAACAGCATAAAATGTTCGACAAACGTATTTTTTGGAGGGAGCTGTGATTTTTAGAATTCACCGCTTGACATATTTAATTATCCGATTATCTTTGTTACATGAACAGGCTTTTCGAACCCCTTACCGGCAGCAACCTCAGCCCTTTCGATATTTTCCTGCTGCTTTTATATGCCTCTACGAGCCTGGGTATCGGATTGTATGCGTCACGCCGCAAATCCGATTCCGATTTCATGATCGCAGGGCGTAGGATTGGCATCATAGGTTTTGTGACTTCGGTTGTTGCAAGTTACATTGGTGGAGCTGCCCTTGTCGCTTATTCAGCTTATGTTTACCGGTTTGGTATCTCTGCCTTTGCCGTGTTCATAGGTACTGCCATTGGTTTCCTGGTGTTCATACCCTATGGACATAAGCTCAGGAAATTCAGCGGCGAAAAGCAGTTCTACACCCTTTCAGACTGGTTTTATTTCAAATTCAACAAACAAACCGGGTTATTCTCGGCGATCATTCTCCTGATCGTATATTCTGGTATGCTGCTGAACCAGTTCATCGCCGGAAGCAGCCTTTTGGCAAGCATCAGCGGATGGTCATACGAAACCGGGCTCCTGCTAAGCGCCGCCCTGATCATGACATATCTTCTGGCCGGAGGGTTCCGCAGCGTGATCCGCACCGACATCTTCCAGTATTTTGTGCTGCTCGTCATCATTATCCTTATCGCCTCCGTGATTTTCCGGGATAAGCAGGATTTTGCAATGGAGCTTGTCGATTTTTCGAGGATGAACCTGGGAATGACCATTGCCTTTACTGCTTTCGGAGTCTTTATCATTTTTCAGTCGGCTGAATACTGGCAGAGGGTTTATGGTGCTAGATCCGACCGCATCGTCCGCGACGGCTTTATACTTTCGGCGGTATTCACTGTAATTACCGGGATTGCTATAACAATGGTCGGGCTTGCAGCACACAGCCACCTTTCAGATATTGAAGCAAAAGATGCCTTTGCAAAAGGGCTTACCCTTCTCCTGCCCCGCAAACTTCTCGGCGCGGCTCTCATCATGGTCTTTGCAGCTATCATGAGCGCCGCGGATACGCAGATCTTCGTGCTTGCGTCCTCGGTCGCAGTCGACTGGTACGACAAACTCTCGGGGAGAAAATCAGATGATAAACGGCGAATGCTCATCACCCGTCTCGGTATCATCGGTTTTACTTTGCTGAGCTGCCTTGGAGCCTATTTCCTGAGAGACCTTGTGGCTGTTATAATTTTTATTACGGGTATCGGTTTTACTATTATCCCTGCCTCGGTGGCATCATTTCACTGGAAGATCAGCAGCAAAGCGGCTTTGGCCAGCTTTATCAGCGGAATAACTTACATTTTCATACTTATCGTAATAGCTTTATTCCAGGGAAATCCTAAGGAATTTTTCAAAGACAATGCCGACCTGGCTATCCTATCGATTGTCGTCTCAGCTCTTACATTGTTCACCGTAAACCTGTTTACAAAACCCCGGGTTTCATGAAAAAAAGTTTACTGGCTGTTGTCCTGGTGATTTTTATATCTGTTTCACAGATAGCTTATGCCCAGCTTGATACAACACTTCATAAAAAAGAGAATCGTAAGAAAGGCTGGACTTTCGGAGCTCTTCCGGTCCTGGGATATGACGCTGACCAGGGGTTTCAGTTTGGCGCCCTGGCCCAGGTATTCAATTACGGCGATGGCTCCACTTATCCTGAATACAGGCATACGTTTTACGCGGAAGTCTCTTTCTTCACGAAAGGCAGTTCAGTATTTCAGTTGTTCTACGATTCGAAGTACCTGATCCCCGGGAACATCCGTTTTACGGGCGATATCACTTACCTCCCTGAGCGTGCGCTTGATTTCTATGGCTTCAACGGATACGAAGCAAATTACATCCCTTCGGTGGAGTCCCAGGGCAGCGACGATTATATTTCAAGGGTTTTCTATCGCTGCCAGAGGAGGCTTTTCCGTGTCATGGCCGATTTCCAGGGACCTATTCTGGGGCAGAAGTTCAGGTGGCTGGCGGGACTCAATTTCTTCGATGTGAAGATGGCTACTGTGGATATCAGCAAGATCAACGCAGGCAAGAAGGAAAGCAACCAGCTTCCCGACACAGCCCTGCTCTGGGATAACTATGTAAAGTACGGATTGCTAAATCCCCAGGAAGCCGGCGGAGGAACACTCACTTTTCTGAAACTGGGCCTGATCTATGATACGCGTGACAATGAAGCCGCCCCGAACAAAGGAATATGGTCTGAGGTACTTGTGATGCTGGCACCGACCTTCCTTGGCAACAGTCCGTATGCTTTTGTGAAACTCGAGATCACACATCGCCAGTTCATCTCCATTGTAAAAAAATACCTGGTATTCGCTTACCGTCTGAATTACCAGGGAACAATCGGGGGTACTTCTCCTTATTATATCGATCCGTATATGTTTTCCTCCTGGTCGCTTTCGACCAAACCCGACGGACTGGGGGGTGCCAGGACCATGAGGGGCATTCTCCGCGACCGGGTCGTGGGCGATGGGGTTGCCCTCGCAAATATCGAACTCCGCTGGAAATTCTGGAGAACCCATTTTCTTAAACAGAATTTGTATTTCGGATTGGTCGGATTCCTCGACGCCGGGATGGTGGTACAGGACAGGAAAGTCTATAAAAACCTGATCCCGGAGAACCTGCAGTCGTTTTACTTTAACTCTTCCGGCGACGGGATGCATTTTTCTTCAGGCCTCGGGCTGAGACTGGCCCTTAACGAGAATTTTATGGTCACCGTCGACTATGGCTTTGCGCTGAACAAACAGGATGGTAATAGCGGACTCTATATCGGACTGGGGCATATGTTCTGAAAAGTTGTTCCCGTTTCTTCCCATAAAACCCAACTTCTACCTACAGAACGCGGATTCTCACTGCAGAACCCGGCTTTTCACCACAGAACCCGGTTTCTTAACTCAGAAAAAGCAAGCCGAAAATTAAAACACTTCTTTGATTTTAATTAAAAATAAATTTGGAAACAGTCTAATTTAAAATTATATTTGCATTCAAATTCACAAATAATTAAAATCAAATTGTATGAAAGCAAAAAGAAATCAGATAGTTCTCTTAGTATTGCTTGTTTTTGGAGCAGGCATGATTGCAAAGGCACAGGAAAAGAAAGAAGCAGTCCCCAATGATCAGGCCTGGCTGCAGAAGTTTGTCGGCAAATGGACCGCAAATGTTGTAATGACAGATGATAAGAAGCAGGCAGCAACATTCGTAGCACATATGGATTATTCATCTGTGGCCGATGGCACCGGAGTTTATGGTACCGAATCTGTTGATGATCCTAAATTAGGGAAAATGCGCGCTTCCTTTCTTATGGGTTACGATCCTTATGAGAAAAAGATTCACTTCTATGCCGTCGTTAATATGGGTGTTTGTCATGACCATGATTGTATCTGGAAGTCACCTGAGCATTTTTATATGGAGCACAACAGTATGAGGGATGGGAAAGCCTTTAAGGAAGTAATAGACATCGTGTTCAAAGATAAAAACACAATTGATTTTGCGGAAACCGATTATCTTGCCGGCAATATCGTTGAGACTGATAAAGGAATCTTTAAGAGGAACAAGTAACCTTCTCCTCAGGTGCGCAGCGATCCTGTTGTTTGTTTTGTTGCTTTGTTTTGTATTGCGCAATCCGGTCCTGATGGCTATTGTAGGATCGAAAGTCAATCGCTTCAATGCAGGGTATCACGCTGATCTTAAGATACACAAAGCAAAGTTTGAGGGGATCTCAACCGTTTTCCTGACAGGGATAAGCCTGAAACCTGCTTTTGGCGATTCCCTGCTGCACATCGATACGCTCATAGTTTCGTTTAATACATGGAAGCTCTTTTCCGGCCGTCTGAATATCTCATCGGCTGGTATCCACAATTTTTACCTGATCGTGAGCCGCAGGGACAGCCTTACCAACTACCAGTTTCTTTTGCAAACCAGGAAACCCCTGTTAACCGAAAGCAATCCGGACCGGACAAGCCCGGAACCTGTTCCTGCTTCCCGGGAGTTTAACTTCTCTGAAACTGCGAACCGTATTTTCCGCTGGGTATTCGACAGGATCCCGGAGCAGATGGATATCAGCAACCTGAATATCCGCAGTACAACGAACGATCATGTGGTAGCGGTTCATATCGACAGATTTCCATTGCAGGATCACAGCTTCACGACTAAAATTAAAATCAGGGAGGATTCGCTTGAAGCTGAATGGAAGGCGGAAGGTAAACTCGACAGCCGGAACCGGATAGCAGAAGCTACTTTGTCATCCGCAGACAACACAAAAATTTCAATGCCATATATCGGGTTTAAGTGGAATGCAGGCTTTTGCTTCGATTCACTGACATTTAATCTTTTGGCAGAAAGTTTTAACAATGATGAGGCAGGGATCAAAGGCAAAATAGCTTTTAAGGGGCTTAAGATATTTCATGAAAAAATAGCAACCGATACGGTAAAGTTTGAAAAACTCGGGATTGATTACCAGCTGAATTTCAAATCCGATGCTGTCGAACTGGATTCGGCCACGGAAGTCTTTTTTAATGACCTTGATTTTCATCCTTATATAAAATATAGCCCCGGCCCATCGAGGCAGATCACGATAAAGATAAACAAGACGCCATTCCCGGCCCGGCAACTCTTTTCATCCCTGCCCGAAAAGATGTTTGAGAACCTGAAAGGAATAAAAACATCAGGCGAACTTTCATTTAACTTCGATTTCTTTGTCGACCTGGCCATACCGGATTCGTTAAAATTTGAAATGGAGCTGAAACGTCATCAGTTCAGGGTCCTTTCGTATGGCATGGGAGATTTGCTGAAACTCGACAGTTCGTTTGTTTATACAGCTTATGAAAATGATGAACCGGTTATGACCTTCAGCGTGGGACCGGTGAATCCGGATTTCAGGAAGATATCACAGATATCTCCTTTCCTTCAGTATGCTGTGATGACTTCGGAAGACGGAGGGTTTTACCTCCACAGGGGATTTCTTCCGGAAGCTTTCCGCGATGCTCTCATCGCTGATATCAAAGAAGGACGGTTTATAAGGGGCGGAAGCACCATCAGCATGCAGCTGATAAAAAATGTTTTTCTCAGCCGGAATAAAACGATGGCCCGCAAACTGGAAGAGGCGCTGATTGTCTGGCTCATTGAGAACCAGCAGCTATGCAGCAAGGAAAGGATGTTCGAGGTATATCTGAATATTATCGAATGGGGCCCGCTGATCTATGGAGCAAATGAGGCATCCCGGTTCTATTTTAACAAGGACGCTTCAAAGCTCACGCTTGCAGAAGCAATTTTTATGGCTTCCATCATACCGAGGCCCAAATATTTCAAATATAATTTCGATGAAACCGGCCACCTCAGGGCAAGCATGGCCGATTTTTACCGGGTAGTTTCCACAAAAATGCTGAACAAGGGATGGATCACACAGCAGGAATTCGACCGCCTCATTCCGGAAGTGGAACTGAAAGGGAAAGCGAGGGAAGCAATATTGAATGTCGAATATCGTTCGGCGAAGCCGCAATGAACACCATTGAAACAGACAATTTTGTGAATAATATTGAATGCAAAACGCAACAACGCTCTAACGCAGAACGCAATAACGCTCTAACACAGAACGCTGTAACGCAATAACGCTAGAATGCCCTAACGTAAAAATGTCAAAACGCGATTTTCTTATTATATTTACTGCATAAAATTCCCGCATATGCAAGAAATGTCATTTCAGCACTACCTCCTGGGATTGTTTGCCGTGGCCAATAACATTGCGGCCATACCGCTGTATATCAATCTTATACATGGCCGGACGGTAAAGGAACAGCGCAAGCTCTGTCACATCGCCACCCTGACTGCCTTCCTTACGATGATCATCACGATGCTGGCAGGCCTTGCAGTGCTGAATTTTTTTCAGATCAGCGTCCCGGCTTTCCGGATTGCCGGCGGGCTTTTATTGCTCAGTACAGGTTTTGGCATGATGAATTCGGTTGAGAAATCAATTGAACTTACAGAGCAGACATTTTCAAAAATAATTTCTACTGCAATCATTCCCATTGCTATACCAATAACAACGGGTGCAGGCACAATGTCGACCATCATTCTCTTCTCCGAATCTGCCCACAATAAACCCTACCTGCAATTTGCATTGCTTGGCGCTATTATAGCGATGACAATCCTCATCTATTTGTCGTTCTGGTATGCGCCGAAGATCGTGAAGTATCTAGGCACGACGGGTCTTGATGTGCTCACGAAGATCTTCGGCCTGATCACTCTGGCGTTGGGAATTCAGTTCATCCTGACCGGTATTTCACAAGCCTTCCCAAAGATCTTATAAAATATAAACTATGAAGTACGACGAACTGTTATTCTCCGCCAATAAAAAAGCCGGAAAAATGGAAGACTTTGATGCCGGTTATACAGGTAAATACAAAAGTCATAAGGAAACGGAAAACGATCTCGCGAAGAACCTGAAAAAGATGGCAACAATTCAGGATAAACTGTATGCCGAAGGCAAGCAGTCGCTGCTCATCATTTTGCAAGCGCTCGATGCGGCCGGGAAAGACGGAGCTATCAAACACGTGATGTCGGGCCTGAATCCACAGGGATGCAGGGTTTCCTCATTCAAAGCCCCATCTGTTTATGAACTGGACCATGATTTTCTCTGGCGGGCTCATTGGGAAATCCCTCCCCGGGGAAAGATCGGAATCTTTAACCGTTCCTATTATGAGGAAGTACTGGTCGTGAGAGTTCATCAAAACATACTGAAATCACAGAAACTGCCTGATATTGCTGAGAAAATTGAAGACGGGCATATCTGGCAGGAGAGGTATGAAGACATCAATAATTTTGAACTCCATCTTATGCGGAACGGGATGCAGATCCTTAAGTTTTTCCTGAATGTTTCAAAGAATGAGCAGAAAAACCGCTTCATGGAACGTATCGAAAACCCCGAAAAGAACTGGAAACTTTCCCCCAATGATGTAAAGGAAAGACAATACTGGAACGATTACATGAAGGTATATTTTAAAATGTTCGAGCATACTTCCACCAAACATGCGCCATGGTATATCATACCGGCTGATAATAAATGGTTCTCCCGAATTGCCATTGGCGAGATCATTGAAGCTAAACTTAAAGAAATGGATCCTCAGTATCCCGGGCTGAACGAGGAACAGAAGCAGTCACTGGCGGTTGCAAAAACAGTTCTTGATAAGGAATAAAGGCGTTTAACAATATCAAACCGTATTATATGCGTTCAAAGTTTATTTTAGTTTTCATTGTTTTGATTGCAGGGCACAGCTACAGTCAGAATAACCTCAACTCCGAAACAGTCGTGAAGCCTAAATTTATTTCCACGGGCATTGTTCTCCAAGACCTTCAGCAGAATGGCACAAATTCAAAGTATTATGAGACTTCCCAGGATCTGATTTTCATGGATGAAAACCTCATTGGGGCTCTTAATGCAATCACGCCTAATGTTGTTACACAGGAGAATATTGATTATATAAAATACATCAACTCCAGGGACCAGAAACCCTACAGGGAGGTCTGGGATCATAATATTTACTTTAAATATGCTACTACGATCACGGATGTGCAACAGATCCTGACCGACCCGGCTGTATTCGCAGATCTGAAAAAACGACTGGGGAGAGAGTTTAACCGACTCGACGTCAATGTTTTCATTACCGGCAGCGACAGGATCATGTTCATCCTCAGGTCCCCCAACTCACAAGCCGGTGCATTTTACAGGGCCATACTCGGCAATGGAGAAATCCGTATCGATGAGATTTCCAACTGGAGGGATTCATAGTAATTCAGGTTGAAAAAATAGCATTATTTGCAAAGCATGAGCGTTATCCACAGGTTTTTGCTGATCACTACTATAATCTGGGCCCCGGTCATACTGTATGCCCAGCAGAAATCTCCGCCTGTCGATATAGGGAAGGAAAGCATGTACTTCCCGCATCATTTTCAGAAATACCATCTACAGACTGGTCTGGGTTTTGATTTTATCAAACTGCCTTTCGACTGGGTCGAGAATGCCCTTGAGGCACCTTTGCTTGATCTTCATCTGACATTTGGCCTGCCGGCCGGATTCTCTCTGGAAGGCAACCTCAACACTATCCTTGTATCAAACCAGGTCAGTCTTGGCGCCAGATGGAATTACATTCACAGGAATTTCTCGTTTAACCTGGGATATGACCTTGGTTATTCACTGGGGATCATGAATTTCGCCGGTTTTAAAAATACCGGAATGACGCTTATTCATTACCCTAATGCCTCGATAGGATTTAAAACTAAAACGCTTGCATTCACCTTCAAGGGCGAAGCTGTAATTATAGCCTGGGGGCAGATGAAAACAGGCGAAGATTTAATGAGCCGCAGCATTAATTTTTTTGACGGGATGACCGGGGCGATATACCTCGAGCAGCGCATATTCAGGAAAAAAATACTGATCATTGGCTTCAAGGACAATTACGTAAAGTATTACTGGCCGGCTTGGATGGTTTTTTCAACCTTCGACCGGTATTATCACATTCCCGAACTTCATCTGTTATGGGTATTATGAGAAACTGTTTGTTAACTTTATTTTGTATTGCCTTGCTGATGGCAGGCTGTAACAAGTCAAAGGAGGTGTCTATACCCTCCCCGGGCCCGAATTCTTTATTTACTGAGACTTATCCCTTGCCTGAAGCTTCCAGGAAAGTGATGGACGGGATATACAATGTAACAGCCGGAAATGAGCTTTTTGGCGACCAGGTGGTGCTGAAATGGTCGAGAAAGAAACTGACTGTGATGTGTTCCGACGGACATTATTTGGTTCTTGATGTCGGACAGCTTGATTCGGTTATTATGATCCAGGGATACTGGAGGTACTGTTATAATGACAATACGGGAATTGCGAGCGCATACATCGCCAGGGATGAGGGAGGAAAGGACATCATCGAAGCCAATCCGCATCCTGGCCAGATCATTATCCGCGGGGGGTATGGTTCGAAAGGAAATGAGATCAACAACCCTCTTCAGTTTGTATATCTGAGGCCTATTTCCCCTTCTGTTCTGAACAAAAAGTTTTCCCTGCTTGCCCACCGTTCCGGAGGAAGGACTTCCGACCACCTGCCGGTATCTGAAAACAGTATCGCGATGATCAATTTTACAGAGGGATTGGGGTCCACGGGCATTGAAATTGACGTGCAGCTTACCAGTGACGGCGTCCCTGTGCTGTACCATGATGCCGACCTCAATATCCGCTTAACCCAGAAAGGACCGGTTTCGGGACCTATTAATGATTTCAATTATCTGCAGTTATTCTATCTGGTGCGCCTTATCCACGGGGAGCATATTCCGAGGCTGAAAGATGCACTTTATTTCGTTGTTGACAGCACCCTCCTGACCGACGTCTATCTTGACATGAAAGAAAAAGTTCCTTCGATAAAGGAGGTCATCCCGATACAAAAGGAAATACTGCAAAGGGCAAAGGAAAAAGGAAGGGATCTGAATATTTATATCGGACTGCCATCCCAGGATGCCATAAACGACTTCATGAGCCAGCCCGATTACCAGAAAATCCCTTCTCTTTGTGAATTGTCGGTGGATGACGTGGTAAGAACGAACTCCATGGTATGGGCGCCTCGCTGGACTGAGGGCACACAGGATGCGCTGGTTGCGCAAATTCACGGACAGGGCCGGCTGGCCTGGACCTGGACCCTCGATGATGTAGACTGGATAAAGGAATTTATCAATAACGGGCAGTTCGACGGCATACTCACCAACTACCCCTTCATTGCCGGGTATTATCATTACATCCGGGAGAATTAGGCTATGAAAAGAATTATTATTATCGGCTTGTTTTTCCTGGTTGCAGCCTGGAATGCAGCCGCCCAGCCGGGCGACAGTATCCCGAAAACACGCAGCCACTACACCCTGGCAATCGGAACAGGATGGTCCCATTATTTTGCCAACATGGACATCGTCCCCGCACGGAATGTTCAGAAAGAATTCATAGGCACTTCATTCCGCTTTATGTGGGAACCCGAATACAGGCTGAGCCTTGGCCTCGAAACCGGGTTTTACCGTATTTTCAGGGTAGATTCAGCCCTGACAAGCGAATATACGATGGATGCCAGGATGTATATGGTCCCGCTGCTGCTCGTTATAAGAATGAGAATAGTGGATAATTTTTACCTTTCCCTGGCGCCCGGAATTGCCGTTCAGTTCTCACAGATCAAAGGGATTGGAGAAACGATCAGCAGCACCCAGTATTCTTTTGCAAATTTTGAAGCCTGCGCATCTTATCTTTATCCTTTGAACAAACGATTTGTTATCGGAGGTGAAGCAAGGTTTTTATACATAGGCAAGACAAATGACTATATCATGTCGCTGAATGCTGTCTTCGGTGTGAAACTGTAAGACCTGCGATCCCTGACGTCTGTCGCGTAATCCCGATAACAAAGGCAGCAGTCATCATATCACGGGCGCCATCAAGATATGCCCCGATGGTTGTGTTCGAAGGAAGGCGGAAAAGGAAGAGGATGATGGATACAATGATCAGAGTATGAGGGAGTTTTTTCTTTTCCATTGAAAATATTTTAAACGTATAAGTGAGAATCGGTAAATTTATTTTTATTTTTGATTGAGTTATTTTTTTCTGTCGAATTTTCAACAACAGGAACAGATTAATTAAAAATATCATATATTAGCAGAATCAGAAGTTGAACCCAAAAAAAAATCCTATGAAAAAAATTTTACTTTTTCTTGCAGTAATGTTACTTTACATTACACAAAGCTATTCCCAGGCAACTTTTAACACCGGAGGTATAAAAGTTGATGTATCCGAATATGGACGTATCAGGATTGCTACGACTGATGGTACGAAACAGCTGGAACGTGCTTCAATTTTAGTCGGGACCTCTCCGACAGATGTATTTGACTATACAAATGACGCAAACACTCTGGATGACTTCGTTTTAGTCACAAATCCTTTAAAGAGCGATTTTGAAATCTATGGTTCCGTTGACAACACGTATTCAGACTTACCGCCAAATGTAATTGTAAAACATAATGTCTACGGCTGGAACAACGGCGAATATACTATTGTCAGGTTCAATATCAAAAATAATGAAACTGATCCCTTAACAACTACCTTGGCAGGGTTAGATATAATACCTTCCTTAAACGATGACTATGGTTTCGATTCTGTTTCATACCTCAGCACCGAAGGAGTTATCCGGTTTCACAAAGGGAATGAGGTAAATATGGGGATGAAACTTCTGTCATCAACCTTGACCTCCCTTTATTCATTTGAATGGTATGACAGTTATTCAGTAGATACAGATTATTGGACATGGATGAATCATGGGTCATTACAGGCATTATATGCTTCAACCACTGCTGACGGACCGGTTACAATTACTTCTCAGGGTTCGGTTACATTGGCTCCCGGGGAATCTTTTAATGTATATTATGCCTTGGCTCTCGGAGCTGATCAGACTGCAATGTTAGCCAATATCACCGCTGCCGTAACGAAATATGAGGCGTTGATCGTTGGAGTTGCAAAAGTGGCTCCATCAGCAAATGAACTGAGCCTCGGGCAAAATTCCCCCAATCCGTTTAAACATTCAACAACGATCAGTTATCAGCTGCCAGATGATGGTTTGGTAAGTTTAAAGGTTTATAATACGGTCGGAACCGAAGTGGCTGATTTGGTAAATTCAAATCAGACAAAAGGCACCCACTCCATTCAATACAATGGGAACGATCTGCCCGACGGTATGTATTATTATACCCTCAGGTTTAATGGCCAGGTCAAATCAAATAAAATGTTCCTGAACAAATAGCCATCCTGATATTATAATTACTGATATAAAAAAACCCGGGAATTTTCCCGGGTTTTTTTATGCCTTATAATTTGATCTGCACGATGGTCATTGCGTGAGGACTGACTCCTGTAATCCAGTCTTCAGGGTTGGATCCATCGAGGTTGGCGCGGATGATCTTCCCGTCGGGATTGGAATTTGAGTTTTTAACTCCCCAGAAAAGTTTGTTATGCTGGTAATCAATGGTAACACCCCAGGTGGCCTTCGAACCGTAATCACCTATTTTGACAATGTTTGTACCATCAATATTGCACATATAGATGCCATTCTCAGGGGCTACGGTACCTGCTGCTGCATAGAGGGCCATATAGGTTTTCCCGTTCTTCACATCAACTTCAATTGCAGTTCCGTCTATATCCGGGATCATCTCTGTAAGCCCCGATCCGTCAAAATTCACTGACCAGTAACCACCGCTGTAATCAGTCTTATCATTGACGAGGTAGATCTTATTGGATGCAGGGTCATATTGCATGTCGATCGGATATTCGGGCGGATTTCCTCCAGTGTTTATGAATACTTCGGGATTACTGCCATCCAGGTTAGCCCTGTAGATACCCCCTGTGCGACCCCAGTAAATTTTATCTCCAAGTACGAAGATAGCTTCGGCGTCACCCACAATTTCCTGTCCCGGAACACCGGCATCTAGTATCTTGTGGGGATTTTTTCCATCTGCATCAAACATGTAAATCGCCTGCATGGAATAATCGGTGATATATACTTTCTTATGTGCTGTATCAACAGCTATTCCATAGGGCCTTGACATATCTGCAGGTACGAAATCCTGAACAAGGGGAGCAGCAGTATCCATGATGACCATATTCCCGTTCCCGACAGTCCCACGGGTAGTAAAGTAAAATACCTGGGTGAGTCCCGCAAGAGGATCTTTAACATTCACGACCATGGTTTTGACCGCCTGATTGTAATAGACCTCGTTGATCGGGGTACAGGTCAGTTTGACATTGTAAAGCCCCGGCTTCGAATAACTGGTTGTCGGATTGGCTTCAGTCGAAGTTGTACCGTTCCCGAAATCCCAGGAATATCCCGTCGCATTCAGCGATAAATTGGTAAATGTGACCTGGCATGGCGCGTATCCCTGGTTATCGGTGACATAACTAAAATCAGCGATTGAACTTGCGGGAGGGGTTCCCATGTCCTTGCTTTTGCATCCTGTCGCCAGCGTTACTGCGAACAGGAAATAAATTAGATATAAGAAATTTCTTTTCATATGTTTCAAATTAACAGATTATACAATGATCAATAACCAGGATTCTGGGTCATCAGCGTATTGGTTTGCAACTCACTTAGCGGTATGGGGAATAGGGTGTAGTTTTGACTGATCCCCAGCACAGTGGTTGCTCTTTTTGTCCTGACAAGGTCGGCCCACCTTTGGCATTCGAAAGCAAATTCATGCCTGCGCTCGTTCTCGATGACCAGTTTGAGTTCGTTATAATCGGTGGATGTTGTGGGAGGAAGGCCGGCACGGGCCCTTACGACATTAACGTCATTTCTGATATCTTCAATAGTTCCGTTCGAGTAGGCACGGGCCTCCGCGCGAATCAAGTACATTTCGGCCAGGCGGATTACATATACCCGGTCGGTTCCGGCAGTGACGTCTATGTATTTGTAGCCGAAGGGCAGGTTTGTCGAATCAAACTTAATAGATGCATTGAACCTGGCTGTATCGGTCAGTTTAAAACTTTGGACAAAGCCGGAAGGAGGCGATACTTCATAGCGGCCAAGGAGGCTCCTGGGAAAGAAATACTGAGCCAGGAGGTTACGGTTCTGTACACTGGAAACAATTTCGAAAATAGATTCGGTAACATTTCCGTTGAACAGATCACTGTAGATTGGCGCAAGTATAAATCCGCCTTCATTGATCACCTTGTCTGCCTTTTCAATTGCGAGGGTTGCGATGGCCGGGTCGTTGTTTTGCTGGAATTGTGTAAGATAGACCCTTGCCAGCAGGGCAGTTGCACTGAACGCGCTGGCGTGACCCAAGGTCCTGGTAGCGGGCAGGATTTGTTCGGCCTGCAAAAGGTCGGCAATGATCTGGTCAAAGACCTGGGGCACGGTGTTACGTGCCTGGTTTATGTTGCTGAGGTCAAGCGTTGGCTGGGTCTTTATCGGAATCCCGCCGAAATCACACAACAGGTTGAAATGACATAAGGCACGCATAAACAGCCCGTCGCCTGTATACATGTTCCTGTCGTCAGTACTCATATCAATGTCGGCAATCCTTGCCAGGACATTGTTAACCCGGTTGATGCAATCATAATTGTATGCCCAGATCCCGTCAATAATGCCATTATCGGCAGCGATCTTATGATTGGCGATCTGTGAATAGTCCTGCGTCGTCCCGGTCCATACAAGATTATCGGCGGCAAGATCTTCAACAATAACCTGGTAGCGTCCGTAAACACCAGTAGATTGCAGGGCATTGTAAGCCCCGGTGATGGCGTTTTCCACTCCTGATTTATCCTTGATTGCCTGGCTGGCCGAGATGGAATCGGTAGGTTGAATATCCAGCATTTTGCTACAGGACGCTGTTGCGAGGATAAAAAGGATCAGTATAATTGATAAATTTTTCATGTTTCTCAGTTTAAAGGTTAAAAAACGAAGCTTACACCAAGCATCATGGTGCGCGATTGCGGGTAAGTGAAGAAGTCGGTTCCAATGATGATATTACTGGAACCTCCGTAGTAATTTACTTCGGGGTCCATCCCGAAATAATTGGTAAAGGTGTAAAGGTTCTGAATGGTTGCATATATTCTGGCAGACTTCATACCCACATGCTTAATCCAGTTTTTCTTAAAATTATAGCTCAGCGTAATATTCTTTATCCTGAGGAAAGATCCGTCTTCGATAAACCTTGATGATTTATAGGAATCACCGGCTTTTGGAAATTGGGTTATATCGCCTGGTTTTTTCCACCGGTCAACCATCCGTATTGTCTGGTTGTCTTCCCCCGTCCCTGATTCAAGGTATATCAATGAGGCATCGAATATGTTGTTCCCATACACGGCCTGGAGGAAGATTGAGAGTTCAAACCCTTTGTAGCTGAAAACATTGGTAAATCCGGCAGTGAACTTCGGGTTCGGGTCGCCGATCTTCGTGCGATCGGCCGAGGTGATAATACCATCGTGGTTGATGTCCTCATACACCAGGTTACCTGTCGTAGGATCAACGCCCAGGCAGTTATAGCCGTAAAAAATGCCGATCGGCTGACCCACTTCAACGCGGTTCCCTCCACGGCCCATATCATCAATTGGCTGATCGTTGTACAGGCTGAGCACTTTGTTACGGTTTGACGCATAATTCAGGGATGAGGTCCATGTAAATTCGCCATTGATATTCACAGTATTGAGCGTCAACTCCAGCCCTTCATTCTGAAGCTGTCCGATGTTGGATGAGATAGTATAGAATCCAGATGAGGAGGGGACCGGTCTTTGCAGAAGCAGGTCTTTCGTATGATTGTAATACACATCAGCTGTCAGGCTGATTCTGTTCTTTAGTACCGACACGTCTAATCCCAGTCCGGTTTGTGCAGTTGTTTCCCATTTCAGATCCGGATTGGGTAACTGCGTGGGTGCAATACCCGAGTTGCCCCCATAATTATACCCGCCGCTGTAGAGCCCCAGCGAGGCGAAGTCGCCTATGCCGTCATTGCCGGTAAGCCCGTAGCTGGCCCTGAGTTTAAGCTCGTTGATCCATTTGGCCTTCTTAACAAAAGGTTCCTCCGACATGCGCCAGGCAAAAGACCCTGCCGGGAAATAACCGTAATGGTTATTGGCCCCGAATTTAGAGGAACCATCTGCCCGGGCGGTCAGTGAAAAGATGTATTTGAACTTGTAATTGTACTTCGCCTGCCCGAAGAAGGAATTAAGAACCCGGTCCAGGGCCGTTGCAGAAGCAGCACGGATGGTACCGGCCGAGACCATGTACTGGAGGTCGTTGTTCGGGAAATCTATGCCTTCGATATAGGTGGTCCGGTTACAATATTTTTCATAACTGTAACCGATCAAAACGTCGATATTGTGTTTTTCCTTAATCGCCTTGATATACTGCAGCACATTGTTAGTGGTGATATTACTGGCATAATTGGTTGCTTCAATACCCAGGCCGTTGTACTTGGCGCCCTGACGTTCGTTTGTGGGATCATAACTGTGCTCCCTGAGATTGTATATATCGACACCGAATTTGGATGTAAATGAAAAACCCTCAAGAAATTTATATTCCACGTATGCATTACCCCCTGTACGGTTGGTATAGGCCATATTCACAGCATTTTCATAAATGGCAACCGGATTTGCATAAGGGCCGGTCTCGTCGTATTTGCCGTTGGCGTCATAAACCGGATAAATGGCAGGTATTGACATTGCGTTTGGCAGGGGGCCATATAAAGTTGCGTCGCCTTCCACCCTGGCATTTTTTGAATATGTAATACCTACACCACCTCCGATAGTCAGGTTAGGCAGTATCTTGTAGTCTGCATTGATACGGCCGCTGTAACGCTGATAAGAGGTTCCTTTGACAACACCGGTCTGGTCATAATAATTACCTGAGATAAAGAGCCGGAATTTATCATTTCCACTGCTGACCGAAAGTTCCGTATTTGCAGTGGGGGCCGTCTGCAGAATAAGACTCATCCAGTCGGTGTTGATCCCCTTGACAGTGGTTCCTTTATATGCATTCCACTGATCGGCATTCATCATCGGGATGATCCTTTCTTTAGGCAGCGTTTGCCATCCGTAGCTCATATTCAGAGTTACATCTGTTTTCCCGCGGGCTCCTTTTTTAGTCGTGATCAGGATAACCCCGTTAGAAGCGCGGGCGCCATACATTGATGTGGCAGAAGCGTCTTTAAGGATGGTCATTGATTCGATATCATTGGGGTTGATGTCTGACATGGCATTGAGTTCCTGGCCGCTCATTCCCACCTGCGAATATTCTCCGGTGATCGCTGGGATACCATCGATAACCATCAGGGGCTGGTTGCTCGCATTGATGGAGCTGCCCCCCCTCAGCTTGATCATATTCTGACCGCCGGGAGTTCCCGATTGGGAAACGACCGTGAGTCCGGCCGTTTGCCCGGTAAGGACCCCATCGATGGTGCGGATCGGTATGTTTTTAATTTCATCTTCATTCACCAGCCCAATTGAACCTGAGATCAGCTTTTTACTGCTTGTGCTGTAACCAACAACAACGACCTCGCCAAGCGGGATGTCCTGGTTGCTCATTTTGACGTTGATTACCTGGTGGCCGTTTACAGGAATTTCCTGGGTCTGCATTCCAATATAGGAAAAAACCAGGATTCCTTTGCCAGGCGCGTTGAGAGAATATTTACCATTTATGTCGGAGGTAGTTCCCAGTTTGCTCCCCTTGATCAGAACGGTGACTCCCGGAAGCGGTGAATTATCATCGGCTGAAATGATCTTTCCGCTCACAGGAATGTCCTGCGCTACCAGTTGCCGGAAGAGCATGCCAAACAATAATAACAGATAGTAAGGTTTTTTCATAAGTTAAAAGTTTGGTTAGTATTTATTATTTAATGGTGTCACCAGGATATTTACGGGAATGATATCCATCATGATATGCACTACCGTATAATGTTTTCCGTGAGATGGACTGCTGCTATAAAAACCTTCGGATGAATCCGTCTTGCGAAGGGTAAGCATAAACCCTGAAGTTTTATTGACAGGGGTTATGTTTTGGATGGTATCGTTCACTTTATTGTCTATGAGGTCAATGGTGATTAGATCATGGAATGTGTCCTGATTTCCTGATAAAACACCGGCATGACAGGAATAATGATCACTGTGATGTTCTTTGCCCCTGGTTGGTTGTTTCCCTTCTGCAGGCGTGACAATGCCGGTTGCAGCATCATAGCTGTCCCCTTCTTCCAGGTAAGTCAGGGAGATGTTCTCAATCAGAGGCTGGCTTTGTTTGTAGGAGATCCGGGCATCTGCTTTATTCAGGATGGTAACGCCCGAAACGCCTGCGACACGGATAGTGTTTTGCGGGCCGTTATAAATAAGCGCTGTGTTTTCGTCAACGCCAAAGCCAAGCTTTCCCGACTTTGTTTCATTCATCAGTACCGTGGCCAGCCTTCCGATGCGCGCCCTGACAAGAAAATGCTGATCGACCAGGCCACAGGGGAAAAAGCCAAGCCCTTTAGTAACCAGAGCACCATTGTCTTCAGGAAAATCATCCCCTGTATAATCAGTAATGATTCCATGGCTTAGTGCCGCTATACTTGTACCTCCCCCGATCATGATCTCACTCATGATGGCTGCACCGGCGCTGGTGCCGCCGATGACACCGCCCGAGCGGTAAACATCCCATACTGCTTTAAGAACAGGAGTCTGACTTCCGTCAGGGTGAAAGAGTGTTTTCGTAGTTCTCAGCTGGTCGCCACCTGTAAACCAGACAGCCGAACATTTACTTACGACTTCTGCCAGGCGGGGATCATTCCCGTTATCCTTCCATTCCGATTCATTGATATCCTTCGTGCTGTCATCATCGACCACGGCCACCGGGATCAGGTGGATGTTTTCAGGTTTAAGGCCATATGAGATAAGTATGTTTTTGAAATAAACGAAGGACTGCACAGGTGTACCACCTGCTGATGGGATTATGGCAAAAGTGGCTTTCTCAGGGCCGCCAGCCAGGCTGATCAGCTGCTGAAATATACTCTTGTTGTCAGCTTCCAGGCCGCCTCCTACAATGACAAGGTTCCCTTTAATCGGTGGTGGCTGGCAGATGGATTCAAGGCTCAGGAAGAAAAGGGATACTACTAATAAAAGCTTGATATTGCTCATTGTGCGGAGAATTAACTGTCGGGCTGGACTAATTATATAGCGAATATATTAAATTTGTGAAAAACTAAACAGGTAAGGAATAATTTTTTCTCAACTTTGCCATATTAAAACGCAATATTATGCTAACACTCTTCAAAAATGCTCATGTCTATTGCCCGGATGATACAGGTAAAAAGGATATTCTGACCGGTGGTAAAAGTATACTTTCAATAAAAAACCATATTGAGCCTCCGCAGGGAACAGATGTGACTGTCATTGACTGTGAAGGGCTCCGGATTGTTCCAGGGCTTATCGACAGCCATGTTCATGTCACCGGCGGAGGAGGCGAAGGCGGGCCGGCAAGCAGGATGCCTGAACTCCAGCTGGGCATGATGCTCGAAGGGGGCGTTACCACCGTGATCGGATGTCTCGGTACCGACGGGATCACCCGCACTGTGGAAAGCGTGCTGATGAAAGTCAAATCATTGCGTGCCCAGGGAGTCTCCGCATGGATGTATACCGGTGCATACCAGGTTCCCACGGTTACGATCACTGGTGATATAGGGAAAGATATAGCCTTGTTCGAAGAGATCATTGGGGTAGGGGAAATCGCCATATCCGACCACCGTTCTTCAGTCCCGTCTGTCGCCGAATTGGCAAGGATCACAGCACAGGCCCGCGTTGCAGGCATGATCGGCGGAAAGGCCGGGATTGTCAACATGCACATGGGTGATGCAAAAGATCCTTTCAGGCCGCTCCATGAAGTGGTCGCCTGCACCGAAATGAACTACCGGCAATTCATACCTACCCATTGCAACAGGAACCCTTATATTTTCGCAGATGCAAAAGAATATGGTAAAAAGGGTTACGTGGATATCACAACCAGTTCCTATCCCTACGATATGGAAGTTGAGATAAAACCATCTGTTGCTCTGAAACAGTTGCTCGAAGCGGGAGTTCCCGCATCGCATATCACGTTTACCTCCGATGGATGCGGCTCACTTCCCAGCTTCGATTCTGAAGGCCGACTGGTGAAAATAGATATGGGGCTGCCAAATTCCATCCTGAGGGAGATCAAAGAAGCTGTGCTGGAGGATAAAATTCCTGTTGAAACTGCCTTGAAAGTCGCCACTTCAAACCCTGCCGATATCCTGAAGTTAAAAGGGAAAGGCTATATCAGGGAAGGTTACGATGCAGACCTGCTTGTGCTTGACGATGGTTTCAACATCATCCATGTGATGGCCATGGGAAAGATCATGACCATTTTGCCGAAAGAATCCGCCTGACAAAAAATCACTTCATTAGGCTTTCTGGGCAACGCTTCGCAGTGTAACATCATCAAGCTTCCTCATGTTCACTTCCACACCTATGCCTGGTTTGGTTGGTACGTCCATTGTGCCGTCGGGGTTGACCACAAATTCAGGATCCACTATATCTTCTTTATAATACCGTTTGCTGGCTGAAAGATCGCCCGGCAATGTAAAATTTGGAAGGGAAGCCAGTGCAACGTTGCCGGCCCGGCCAATCCCTGATTCAAGCATACCTCCATGCCAGACCGGGATGTTCATTCCGGCACAGTAATCGTGGATGAGCTTTGATTCAGTGTAGCCCCCGACCCTTCCTGGCTTGATGTTGATCACCCTGCAGCTGTCCAGTTCGATGGCTGCACGGGTGTCGTCAAGCGAATGGATGCTCTCGTCAAGGCAGATGGGTGTTTTAAGTTCGCGCTGGAGTTTGGAATGATCAAAAATATCCTCATATCCGAGCGGCTGTTCGATCAGTAAAAGTCCATAATCATCCATCTTTTTAAAAATACCGATATCCTCCAGCCGGTAAGCTGAATTGGCATCGACCTGCAACAACAGGCCTGGAAACTGCTTACGCAATGCCTCGACAAATTGCAGATCAAAACCCGGGGCTATTTTGATCTTGATCCGCTTATATCCTTCTGCAAGATAACCCTCAACTTTTTTAATAAGTCCGGCGACCGAATCCTGAATGCCGATGCTGACCCCTACGTCGATCTTTTTGCGGGTACCACCTAACATCGTTGATAAAGAAATGCCTTTTGTTTTCGCGAAAGCATCCCATATAGCCGCTTCAAGTCCGGCTTTGGCCATCATATGGCCCCTGACCTTTGCATACGATGCAATGGCTTCATCAACACTCTGGAGGTCTTTACCCAGCACAGAGGGAATTAAAAAATCGTTCAGGATGTGCCATGCGGTGGGCACTGTTTCGTAGGAATAAAAGGGCGTGCCTTCAGCCACGCTTTCACCCCATCCTGTCACACCTTCTGCATCAACCTTCACAATGATATGTTCTTCATCATATTCGGTTCCCATCGAGGTTACAAACGGGCTTACCAGGATCATTTTAATGTGCCGGAGTTCAATTCGTTCAATACGCATAAGATTTTTGTTTAAGTGGTTTGTTATACCTTGGTTAAAATCTATTTTTTTTCAACGCGAAGAACAGGGTAGGGTTTCCCTGCTTGAAGAAGATGAGCATATTTTTCATAGGTAGCCAGTCCAAGCATCGACTTCGGCTCAAGGGCAAGGACCAGCATCTTGCCTTTCAACTGGGAGGTTGGGATAAATATAAAACCGGTATCAGTCGGAAGGTTCTTACGGATGTTAATGGTATACCGGGGATCCACAACTTTTTCCCCTTCGAAATCTGCAGAATCGATGAAGGTAATATTATATTGAATGAATTTCTTATCTGAAATTCTTTTCAGCGGGATTTCAACAAATGATTGCCTGAGGGCCCAATCCAATAATTCAGCACAATCTTTAGGGATCAGGTATCCCAGGGGTTCACGAACAGCGGAAACTGATTTAACCACCGGCCGGAAATCCTTTACTGTAACAAGGCTGTCTTTTTGTGAATAATAAGAAAAAAGAGGAATCTTCAGGGATTGTCCGTTGGCAGCATGCACTGATTGAATAGATATTTCCTGGCCGGATGCTGAAGATGCCAGTTTTTTTCTTTCCCCTGAAACGAGGGTCTTTACTTTTACTTTGTTCGTATAAACATACTCGAGCAAACCCCGCATGCCGGTCATCTGACCTTCGGCCCTGCGCTGAAGATTTTCGATGGAATCATCCCTGCCATTCATACCTTCCTGGATAAAAGAGAAAGTACCCTGGATCCCGAAACTCTGCCTTCCGTCATTGATATCGAAAGTGCTGTGCCTTATATAATCGATTTCGGGCGGGCCACCGGGACAATATGTGAAGGAAGAAAAATTCCTGTCATGAAGGTAGTTGAAAATGAACGGAAGGTAATCATTGTCCTGCAGTTTCCGAATGCCATCTGCCACATCCAGATTGGTGTTGGTCCCGATGTTCTCATCTGAATTCTTCCTGTAACCGTACTTTCGCCACTCCCCGCCAAATGGAGAATATTCATGCACATCCATGGTCGCTTCAAACAGGAACCTGTCAAAAAGCCGGTGCAGCGCGATCGTTTCAGGTTCCGTCAGGATCAGGTGGTTTCGGTTCAGGTCAGCACCATTAGCATTCCGTCTCTTGTTAACCTCCGACCCATCGGGGTTTAGCTGAGGAACAAGGACAAAGTCAATGTTATTAAAAAGGTAACGGTTTTCAGGCTTAAGCAGTTCCCGGGCCAGCAGCAACGCACCCTCCTTCCCCGATTGTTCATTCCCATGCTGCTGGGCAAAGATGAGCACTTTGATCTTTGATGTATCCTGGCCAAATACCGAAGAAGAGAATTTCAGGGCATAAAGGTTCCTGCCTTTGACTGAATGCCCGATGATCTCCACTTTAAGTAATCCTGGCTGTTTACCGAGAAGCTCGATATAATTGGATAGCTCAGTATAAGAGGTCAGCTTTTGAAAATTATTGTTCACAGGAGGTGGGCTCGGGACCTGGGCCAGGATTGTAAAGGAAATCACCTGCAAAAACGAGAACAGGAAGCTCATGCGTCTCATAGGATGAGATTGGGATTGCGGAGAGACTGGGATTCGAACCCATAGTTTAAACCGCTAAGAAATAAAGGTATTTAACTTCGTTGGCCATTTCAGTCCACCGATTAATCCACCTCTTTGATTACACTTAAATTCTTTACAAAGAACTCTTTTGCTTAAGACAAAGATAGCACATTTGGCAACAGAATGGTGGTCTTTTTGCATTTTTTTCTGGACGGATGAAAAATAATGAGCCAGCTTATTCGCAACTATTAGGTTAGGTAGAGCCAAAGCCGATGACTATATGCGAAACCAACCACATACTGGTAATATGCGATCAGTAGATTTATAAGCTGATGAAATCGAAATTTGATGTGAGGGAGATTACCTGAAGAATTTTAAGGTAATGACAATTGCAAAGACAAGCAGGCCTATTAACCCGGATATTATCCAGGGAATTTTGGAGATAAATTGATCCAGCTTATCCGATTTTACAATTTTTATCTTTTCGACCGGGATAGAGCGATGAATGATGATCGTGTCTGCTTTGCATTTTCCGTGAAGATAAAGCGTGTCGTGAATTCTGTTAAGGATGATTTCGAGGCGGTCTTTTTGCAGGATTGTGGTATCATGAATGCTGTCAAGATAAAAAACAGTATCAGCTTCGACCTGGGGGATGGTCGTGGTGTCACTGATCACAATGGTATCGGGGATCATTAATTCGGGATGGTGGATCAATAAACGATTAAGTCTGGCCGAGGGAGAACATCCAGTTTGAGATGACAACACCAGGAGAAGAGATATTTTGAGGATCGTTTTCATGGGTGGGAATTTTGAATATTGATCAACGAATTTTGAATTTTGAACGGCTTATAAATATGCATTCAACCGGTTATACCAGCCTCGTTCGAATCGACTTTGGGATGGATCCTTTTTGATAATGTCCATTATGAAGGCAACCCGGGAGTTATAGATCTGGATCAGGAATTGATATGGGTTGGCATGATTAACTGCTTTCAAGGTTGCCGGTCCGACAATGCCATCGGCAGGAACCCTGAGAATCCTTTGCGGGATGATGATTCCCCATTTACCACTGCACCAGAGCCAGTCGACCAGAATATCGGCAACCTTCTGGTTTTTGATCTCATCGGCATGCCAGCGATCCCAGTAACATTTTTCGAGTACCAGCATGGCGTCAGCAAGTGTCAACAACCGGATATCGTCGATATCGATGTCAGAATCACCGTCTTTGTCATATCCGACTTTTCGCCAGGTTGAAAGGGTTATACCCCGGTTGGTGGGGCCTCCATGATCGATCGGATCGTTTGCAAACAGACCTTCACTGAGGAAGAGCTTTGTCGCAAGATGATTAATGGTTGCCATGAGATGAAATTATTGAAAGTGAAAAATGAACTATAATGGAGGTAATGATTAAAGCCTGGAAGTGATCTTCAAGACAGTGTCCCGGACGTAAAGGAGGCCGAGGATGGTGGGAAAAAAGGCTGAGAACTCACCCAGGGTGATGATTCTCATAAAAAGCAGAACTACCGCGAGGATCAATAGTATGATGCCAAGGGCGGTAGTTTTCCAGTTGTTAAAAATTCGCTCTTTCATGGTTACTTGTTATTTCTGAGGTAAATCTGAATTTCATCAATACGTTTCAGGATCTCTTTGGTGTCGGCTTTGATGTCGGACCTGATGATGTCGAAGTTGCGGGTGTTGTCTGTCTTATGCAGCAACAAGTCTTGTTTAAGGTTAGTGATCTCCACATTCAATTCTGCCAGGCGGATTTCCATATGAACCCAAATAGAGATGATGGCCAATAAGAAGGTAAACAGACTAATTGCCTGTGCGAGTGGCATTCCCAGTATGTTTGATTTCATTGTCATTTTTATGGAGTATTACTAAGTGGGCGAAGGGGAAAAAGGTGCCCCTGATCGATTGATCAGGGGCACCTTAAAAAATTATTGAACAACACTGGCTGCATTACCACCAGCTTTAAACTTGATGATCCCTTTCGGACCACCTGCGATGGTTTGCGAATAATCAAGGGTCAGCACATGAAGGGCTGTTTGGGCGCCCACCCAATCGGCCGGGACATTGATCTCGGCGGATCCGGCAGAACGGAGTTCAACATCGGGGAACAGAATCACCTTGTTGGTGGTGCAGTTGATCAGGATGAAGGTGAGCGGCGACGCCAGTTCATCGGGATTCACCGTGTTCGGACTCCAGCTGAAGTCGATCACCTGGTCGGGCAGTGAAGTCAATACGACGTTTGAGATCGTACTCCCTTCAAAATCACATAAAATGATCTTCGTGTGGTCGAGCACCGGGGGATCGCCGGTAAAGGCGTTCTTCACATTGATACTCACAATTTTGTTGAACGGGGACATTTTTTTCATCGTTCCGGCATATACCGAATTGATGAGGGGTAGAACCTGACGGATCAGGTACACAATGGTCGAAAACTTGGTCCGTTGGGTGGACTGGCCGATTGTGTTAGGATTCTTCACTCCTGCAGGTTTGGTGCGCATGGTATTCATACCAAACTGTTTGGAGAACACGGCAGTTCCGAACATTTTGCGGGTCCTGCCTGTGATGGGGTTTTGAACAATTGCCATGGTACAGCGTTTTAAAGGTTAATACTGAATTAGTGGACTTGGTACGGACTTGATACGGGTTTAGTACGGTCCGAATGGGCACAAAGATACCATCAGAAGAAGAGAATATTATTATAATACATTGATTATCTATGCATTATGAATGATTATACATTCCTTTGCTCTGGTTTACCTGATGAGAAAACATTGGCGGAACATAAGCAGACAGGAAGAAGATCAATGGTTTGATAAAGATCAGTTAAAACCGGAAGGTTAGTCCGGATACTTCAACTTGATAAAATTGAGTGGTAATGAGTTGCATTAAACAAAACTCCCCGCTGGATGGCGGGGAGGAAGCGCGGAAGAGATCAATACCTTTTCCGTTTGTGCCTGGTGGATTGCTTGTCTGTTTCCTTCACGGTCGTTGAAGGATGTCTTTCGGCAAATTTCCTGGTGGTATACTCACCATTGTCGGCACGACGGTACCGGTTTTTCTTTTTAATTGTTGTCATGGCTTTGAGTTTTAAAATGCATGAATAAATAAACAAGTCTGACAAAGATACTTGCGTTCAGATCGATCTATTCAAAATCACCTGATTGATAGATGTTTATGCATCCGGTTGCATTGGAATGATCCCCGGGATCATGGATACTCCGGTACGAAGTTAAAATCGAATGAATGATTTTTTTTTGGTGGAAATAGAAACCCGCAATAAATCAAAATCTTAGGCGCCCTATACCGTAGTAAAATTTGCAGCGCAAGGCTGCTGGTCATTTTTTTACCCCAAAAAAATAAATACTTAAAAAAATGACGGCACCCAACGGGCTTCGGCCTTGCGCTGCAATATTTTACGCAGGTACCTTTGAATAAGATTTGGATTTTTAACGCTTCCGACATGGCGAATGAATGACGGCATACTGCCCCCACTGCATGAACGCGAAGGATGAGCGTGAAATGCGGTGGGGAAAATGGCCAGATAACCGCGGAACTCAATAAACCAACCGGCGTTTTTTCAACGCGGGTTGGTGGTGGTGAATGACAGCATACCATGGGCACGCCATGAATGCGAGGAACGAGCATGAAATGGGGGGCCCAACAGGGCTGGCAAACGGGATTTGATTACAAGCCAACCGGTACCATTTCCGGTATGGGTTGGCGGTATTTTAGAATGACATTGAATGGCTTCTGGTGTGTCGTAAGTATTCCAATTTAATAAATGAAAAAGCCTATCCGATTTCGGGGTGGGCTTTTTCGTTTCAGAGAAGAACAATTATGCCTGCCTTGTTTCACTATATTTCAATTCAACACCTAAGGTTGGTGCCAAAGTCTTATCAGCAGCTACCTAAAATGATTGTTGACTGTTATTTATGCTTCATGGATGAACCATCTGTTCCTTCAAATCCAGATATTCCAGTACCACTCGAATGGCTAATGCCAGTGGCAACTGGAGGATTATCTAATTCGAAGTGAGCGCCCGTAATTATTTCTTTTATAATACCAAGGATATTGCCAAATATCCCATTTGTGATTTGCAAAATGCCATGATATGTTTCAACAAGATAATCACTACAATATTCAAAATCTGACTCTTTGATATCATCCCAAGATTTAGAGGTATGCCATAATCCAGAATGAGTTGGCTCTCCTTCGGGGATCGGAATTAATAAGATACCTTGCATTTCACCAAAAGGCAATTTTTTCCCATGCAAGACAGTATTTCTAATTTGATAGTAGTCTTCAAGTTGCTTCAACCATCTTGTTGCTGTCGTATTTAACTTTCTATCTTTATCCTTATCCTTACTGGCTTCGTCTAAACAATATAAAGTCAAAATATTCTTAATCGAATCATGAATTCTGCCAGAATTAGCGTGAAAGGCAAGGAAATGGTTTTGAATATCCAAATAATGGTTAAAATCTTGGTTCAAAATAAATTCTTTCTCTGTAATATGCTTAATAACTCAAGTTTCGCAGGTGAAAAAACAGTCAATTAACGTGTTAAAAAGTATTTGATAAATTGCAATAAAAAAGAGTGGTGTCAGTCTGATAAGTAGTTAAATTTAAGCTGCTTACACCAAATGTAACACCATTCGACATGACACCACCAACCAAATTTACAAAACATCTGGATGAATTGAAGAGCTTACTTGAAAATGATGATAAAAAATCCTTCAACCTGTACCAGATATATAATGTTTTCAAGAGTAAACGCATTGATAATCTATTTGTTGATTATAAATCTAAAGGATTAGCATTTGCCACATTATTTTATCAGTTGATCGAAATGACCATCCTCAATTTTACCGTCCATCAATATTCCACCAGAAATGATGACCTGTCGAAAGGCAAAAAGGATGTTTTTTATCGTTTGAAAAATGATCCCAGAATAGACTGGCGGCTGATTATCTATATGATTGTTAATCGGTTTCTGTTTATTGCCAAGACAAAACAGGAAGAGCCATCCGACAAACCAAGTTGTTTTATTGCCGATGATACTGTGTTGCCCAAGAGAGGCAAAACCATTGAGGGTATTGGAAAGGTTTTCGATCACAAAGACCATGGCTACAAACTCGGATTTAAAGGGTTATTCCTCTCATTCTGTGATGGAAAAAGTTTTCTTCCAATTGATTTTTCACTGCATAGCGAAAAAGGGAAACGGGAAGATATGCCATTCGGGCTAAAAAAATCAGAGCTAAAAAAGCAATCAAGAAAGACAAGAACGCTCGATATTGCTGGAGCAAGTCGTAAGGAGGAGTTAACCAAACCAAAAAACATTGTTCTTGTTGAAATGATCAAACGTGCCTGGAGAAAAGGACTTAGGGCGGAATATTTGCTGGTTGACAGTTGGTTCATCGATGAAGCGTTGATCAGTTTCGTTTTGAAAAGCAGGATGTTTTTATTGGGCATGTGCAAAATGGATAAACGGCTCTATGACTACAAGGGCAAAGAGTATAATGCACAAAGCCTTCTTACTCGTCTCAAACGCACCAAAGCCAGCAGATCCAGAAAACTGAATGCACGCTTTTATGAAGTTATTGTGGTTTATAAAGGCATTCAGGTAAAGTTGTTTTTCTCCAGATTTAACAACCAGCATGGCTGGAGTTTGCTCCTGACTGACAACTATCGGCTCCCTTTTGACAAAGCAGTTGAAATATATCAGATCAGATGGGGAATCGAAGTGTTTTTCAAGGAAGCAAAGCAATACCTTCATCTTGGTAAATGCCAATCGGAGGATTTTGATGCCCAGGTAGCAGGCATATCTGTGGTAATGTGTGCCTATCTTATGCTGAACCTGCGAAAACGGTTCCAGTCCTATGAGGGTCTTGGAAAGATATTTATTGACGTTCAGCATGAAATCATAGAATTTACGCTTTGGGAACGCATCTGGGGTTTATTTGTAGAATTGCAGACCTGTGTACTGAAAGCGTGGGGTATCGATCTGGAAAAGCTCATCAATGATGTCATTCTTGACGAATCGCAACTGAAAATCCTCAACTTCATTCTGGAACAACAATCGAAAGTGGTATCATCAGAATCAATTACTAAAGCGGCTTAAAACCCGTATCAATTATAGGATTAAAGAAGTGCGAAACTTGAGTTAATAAGGATAATACTTTCTAAACAGGTATAAAGGAGTTCTGAGAAGAATTTTCTTTGACGATTGAAAGATTCGGATGCTGAGGTTACTCCTCCTTCCGACTTTTTTAACATCTCTGCCATATGAGCAGTACCATCATTCCCAATGTATCGACACCAAATCTCTGAATAATTGGGAATATTTTCTAAAATAAAATCTGCAAATTCTCGCTCAATAAAGTCTCCGTGTTCTTTCAAATTCCAAGCCATAATTTTATATTTTAAAGGTAATTAATCCTCGTACCAACCTGAAAGTTGGCACTATCATCGTTTTTGTTGACGATTTATATTTGGAGACCACCTCGTGCTAAAGACACATGAATCAGTGTTCCTTTTCTAATTTTATCGATCACCTTTTTTATTCCAACGTATGGGAACGCAAATTATATCACCGTTTTTAAAATCATATATACTCTTGTATGGTACATTTGATAATGATGGTAGGAAAATGTAAAGTTAAGAGATTTTGGATATATTAACTCAATATGAATTTACTTAAAAAATTGGCGCAACTTCCATTATTTTGCAATTTAAGTGTGCATTATAATCGCACCCACGTTTCCGCCAAATATTCAGAATATCAGTTAGTAGAGAATTTCGTTTCTCAACCGGGCCAATCTTTAAGATGTTCATTTAGATCCTAATCGATACATTAGGCCGGGAAAGAAAAACCTCTTTAATATTCAACCATCCAACTTTATTTAGACTGCCAAGCCCATTCTTCATAAAATTTCCATCAAAAAATTCAAGAAAACGCAGGATTTTCCTGCAGAAATGATGCCCTTGACTAATTTGATCCGGCATTGTTAAAGGTTGGCAATGTTGGATAGAAACATGAACATTTTTATGAGGAAAACAATAACACAATAGAAGTTGGCATCGGAAATTTATACTCGGTGGAAATGCGTTTGAGTCCGACATGATTTTTTAATGAATTAGAAATGTAAGTTAGAATTGTAATGGTCGCACACTGATTGGACTCATGCCAAAACCAATTTGTGTTATGGTTGCAAATGGTGAATGATTGCTTACCATGGGCACGCCATGAATGCGAGGAACGAGCATGAAATGGGGTGCTCAACAGTGCTGGCAAGCGGGATTTGATAACAAGCCAACCGGTACCATTTATGGTACGGGTTGGCGTTGGTGAAGGCCTGCTGACCAACTGCCACTTTATGAGGCCGAGGGACGAGGGGGAAATAAGGTGGCAGGAGCTGGCCGGGTTTCCGAAAACCTTACTGACATTAACCGGCCACGCACTTTAGTGGCTGGTTAATGGTGATGGAGGCTTGCATTGCTGCTCAAAATTCTTAAAAGGCAAGGCATTTACCGGTGCCAGAATCAGGACAAGGGTTGGCAGTAACGCATTAAAGTAACTTTTATGGAGGGTGAGCGGAGCGCTCATGACATGCACCGCTGGTATTCAGTATTGAAATAGTTTAAGGGAAATTGGTGCATGGCAAGGGCGCGTAGTGAAGCCCGGAATAACAAGGTAGCTTTAATGGGTTACAAATCGAGGTAAAATTGCTTTGCCGTCACTCGTTGAACTGAACAACCACGATTGTTGGATTAGCAAACATGGGCAACTTGCGGTACCCGAATGGAGGTGGATGCCGCTTTTCAGGCATCCGCCGGAATGAGTGGTGCAGTATGTTGACCAAACAGGATTTACGTCCGGAAAAAGAAAACTGATGCCTGCCGTCGTTTTTTCTTCAACGGGGGCAGGCAGAGACGAACGTTGGCGTTCCCATGCTGCCGGTAATTTCAGGTCAAGGGCAATGAGCGGCGGGGATTGGGCTGCATGAGGTAATTATTGAAATGTATAACCCATCAGCAGCCCAAGACCGTGCAAGCCGTGAATGGTATAGACCGATAATGCAGGCAGCAATCCCTAAAAACTCGTTTTACTATTACCGGAAAAATGATGGCTAAGCACCCGCTCAAACCTCTCGTGCCACTAACGGGGATATTTAACATAATTTGGTTATAGGACAAGGCACACCCGGAAAAATAGATATGCAGTGCCTTGTACTATAACTACATGTTATGTTAAATTTAGACCAGTGCCCGTCCTACAGAGGGATGAAGTATGCTGGCTACCAGGGATGTGTCCATGCCGGAAGACGCTGGCAAACTGGAATGTGTCGATCTTCGAGATAGTTTGCAAACTGTTCTATCCGGCGTGCAATGCCAATTGTGGGTGGAAATATCCACACTTGTACAACTGACAGTCAATATCATTGCTTATTCTTCAAGGATTGGCCGTGGCTGGGTCGATGTACTGGATGCAGGGTTATAATTTTCCTTTATATATCTATCTTGTGGCGGCGTGGGTGGCGGTGGTACGGGTGTACTACCT
>Ga0208102_1000082_pt1 | contig 57146 bp, 52 predicted proteins | sample CryBogmetaGMA17M_FD_184549 | JGI IMG/M metagenome (GOLD analysis project Ga0208102, IMG submission 184549) | Freshwater microbial communities from Crystal Bog, Wisconsin, USA - MA17M (SPAdes) | ecosystem: Environmental > Aquatic > Freshwater > Lake | place: Crystal Bog, Wisconsin, USA...
GAGGGCGCAGCCCGTGGCAATCCCTGTTCCTTTTTCCTTTTTCCTTTTGCACTTTACCTTATAACTTATCCTGTCCTTCCCGCCCCTCCCTTGTCATTCCCGACTCGAAAGCCTGCCCCGTACTTGATACGGGGGGAATCCAGTTTCTTTAATCCCAGATTCCCGCCATTTAATCATTGACAGAGCGGTATTTTGTAATTATAAAGTAATTATGGCTGGTAACAATATATCCTTCGCTTGGGACCCCAAGAAAGCTCATTCGAATCAGAAGAAGCATGGCATTTCTTTTACATAAGCCCAAACGGTTTTCCTGGATGAGAATGCGCTATTGATCGCTGATCCGGATCACTCCCAAGAAGAGAACCGATTCATTCTCCTCGGCTTCAGCTCAAAGTTGCGCGTTCTTATTGTGTGTTATTCGGAAGAGGGCGATGTGATGAGGATCTTTTCCGCCCGCAAGGCAACTCCGTAAGAAAGAAAACAGTATCAAGAAAGGCAATCAAAATGAGAAAAGAATACGATTTTTCAAAAGCTAAAAAGAATCCTTATGCAAAACGACTTAAGCAACAGGTTACGATACGTCTCGATAAAGGCACGATTGAGTACTTCAAGGGAATTGCTCAGGATGCAGGAATGCCTTATCAGACTCTAATTAATTTGTATTTAAGTGATTGCGCAAAGGCAAAGCGAAAACCATCGATTCAGTGGAAAACTGCTGCAGTTAGCTGACCACTTGTTGGAGGGAAAACCCAAGAATAATCCCCTGCCCTGTTGTCATTCCCGCGGAAGCGGGAATCCAGCGATGTGTCATTTCGATCGAAGGGAGAAATCCTTGTCCCGAACGAAGAGAGGGATCTTGGCTTCCTTGTATTCTTCCTGTCATTCCCTCCCCTCCCCCTGTCATTCCCGACTTGATCGGGAATCCAGTGTATCTCCGTAGTGCAGACCTTCAGGTCTGCTGCATAAGCAGGACTAAAGTCCTGCACTACATTATTATGAACCCCCTTTGCAAAAGGGAGAGACTTGGATAAAGTCATCGTCCTTTAAGTATCAATTGCTGATGTTAAAATAATAATGTAATAGAAGCTAAAGCATAAAAAAATGAAATCAAAAGAAGACGTCTGAAACTGTAAGGGGGAGCCCCGGCATGAAACAGAAAATTGATGACCAGAAGCCTGCTGCAAGGCTTAAAAAGGATTTCAAGAAGTGGCATACTGATATCTACGGCTCTCAGAAAGAGCTCAAGCCCTATTTTCAGACCCTCTCCGGAATTGCCATACAACCGCTTTACACACCTCTCGACGTAGCCGATATTGACTATCTCAAAGATCTGGGATTCCCCGGTTGCGAACCGTATATCCGCGGTGTTCACCCAACCATGTACCGGGGGCGGGTGTGGACGCAGCGACAGCTGGCGGGTTTTGGTCCGCCTGAAGAGACGAATAAACGCTACAAATTTCTTCTTCAGCAGGGGGCAACGGGGATCAACGGCGTCTTTGATTACCCGACCCTGCGCGGCTACGACAGCGATGACCCGGAGGTATACGCCGATGTGGGACGCGGTGGCGTTGCCATTGACACTATCGAAGATATGCGAATCTTATTTGACGGGATTGCGATCGACAAGGTCAGCGTATCACTGGTCACATGTCAACCTATCTGTAATATCTCGATCCAGTCGATGTACTTTGCCAACGCCCAGCGAAAAGGATTGTCCCTGAACATATTAACGGGGACGAGCCAGAACGACTTCCTGATGGAGACAGCCATTACAACCGCTCCGAGCGTCCTGCCGCCAAAAGCTTCCTTCAAGTTGAGCTGTGATGCCATTGAATTCTGCACAAGAAATGTACACCGGTGGAATCCCATCAGCTTCGCCGGCTACAATTACCGGGAAGCCGGATGCACGGCACCCCAGGAAGTTGCGTTTGTCATTTCCTGTGCCATTGCCTGTTGCGAGGAACTGATCCGGCGGGGCCTCGAAATTGACAGCTTCGCTCCCAGGCTCAGCTATTTCCTCTCCGCACACAATGATGTCTTTGAGGAAATCGCAAAGTACCGGGCTGCGCGAAGAGTCTATTACAGAATCATGAAGGAGCGGTTCGGCGCAACTAATCCTCGTTCCCTGATGTTCCGATTCCACGTGCAGACAGCCGGTGTAGCTCTTACTGCCCAGCAACCTTTGAACAACATTGCCAGGGCTGCCTACCACGCCCTTTCTGCCGTACTGGGTGGAGCCCAGTCGGTGCATGTTGACGCTTACGACGAGGCGCTATGCACGCCCACGGAGCTTTCGTCATTGACGGCCTTGCGCACGCAGCAAATCCTGCAGATGGAAACAGGTGTCACCAATACGGTGGATCCATTAGGCGGATCATATTTTGTGGAATCTCTGACCAATAAAATGGAGGACGCGGTCGAAAGAATTATCTCGGAGATTGACAGCATGGGTGGTATTGTTAAGGCAGTCGAGAAGGGATGGATTCATAATGAAATAGCGTCTGCCGCTTATAAGTATCAGATTGCCATTGAATCCGGCGAGATGCCCATCGTCGGGGTAAATTGTTTTAAGATCGAAGATGAAGTCCTTCCCATAGACCTTTTCAAGGGCCCGGAAACGCTGCGTATCCAGGAAGAGAAACTAAAAATGAACAGGAAAAACCGAAATTCCGCGGAAGCTGCGAAAGCCCTCGAAGCTATTACCAGTTGTTGCGAGCGAGATGGAAACCTTATGGAGGTCATTGTGGACGCCGTGAAGACTTACGTTACGGAAGGAGAAATATCAAAGACTCTGAAGACCTTTTATGGGATATGGCATCCACCCCTCTTCTAAGTAGTCAGGGAACTTTCCAGGAGAACAGACGATGAGCAAAACAAAAAGGATTCTTGTAGCCCGCCTCGGCATGGATGCCCACTGGAGGGGTAGCATCGTGGTGGCAAGGGCTTTGAGGGATGCGGGAATGGAGGTGATTTATATAGGCAATCAGATGCCTGAAGGAATAGTAAAGACCGCCATCCAGGAGAGTGTAGATATCATCGGCTTAAGTTCTCTCTCAGGCAACCACATGATCCTGGCCCCGGAGGTCGTCCGGATTCTCAAAAGAGTGGGCGCGGACGATATAAAAGTAATCTTCGGGGGGACCGTGCCACCCGATGATATTCCCCTGCTGAAGGAAGCTGGGATCTCGGAGGTGTTCGGCCCAGGGACCTCCCTTAAGCGAATCATCGATTTCGTCAACTCCCTGGACTGAACATGTTTTTCATTCCCGCCCCTCCCTTGTCATTCCCGCCCCCACTCTTCTGTCATTGCGAGGAACGAAGTGACGCGGCAATCCGACGCAGTCGTCGCGAGGGCGCAGCCCGCGGCAATCCCTGTTCCTTTTTCCTTTTGCACTTTACCTTATAACTTATCCTGTCCTTCCCGCCCCTTTTTTTGTCCTTCCCGCGCACGCGGGAATCCAGTCTTCACACTGCATCAAAATATTTGTAGTCATTTAAGAAAATATGTATAGTTATCATAATAAAATGGGTGCGATCCTTCTCACACCCAACGGGAGGCGCGTCGAGGAAGACCGGCGAGACTGCTCTTGTTATATGTCGTTACAAATTGCAGTACGAAGCCACAACTCCAGGAACCAATTCGCGACCCGGCAAAGTTTGAGTGGCATGAGGTAAAAAAGGTTTCCCACTACTATCTCTCAGTGGACAGCATTGCCCAGCCCATGAGGGTGAGGGAAAAACAGACAACTTTCGGAGAAAAAGAACCATGAGATCCTTTGAACATGGCTATTATTTTGAAACGCCTCTTTCACATTCGCTTCTCATGACAATGCGCTCGTTGGGAGAATTCAGAGGGCGCCAGTTGCTTTATGCCGATCAGTTCCCCGAAGTACTGGCCACCTTGAGGCGTGTTGCCGTCGTACAGAGCACCGAATCGTCAAACAGAATCGAGGGCATTACCGTTGCCCCGGGGAGAATTGAAGCCATTGTTTCAAAAAAAGCCAGACCTCGCGACCGTTCCGAGCAGGAAGTCGCAGGATACAGAGATGTCCTTGCATCCATCCATACCAACCATGCAAGGCTTGAAGTGTCAAACAGCCTTATCCTGGACTGGCATAAGGTACTTTACCGTTATTCCGACGAGCGGGCCGGCGAGTGGAAAAGCAAAGATAATACGATTCTTGAGATCGCTCAGGATGGTCGTCAATTCGTACGCTTTCATCCTGTATCAGCGCTGGCAACACCGGATTTTATGAACCGACTGATTAAGCTGTTCAGGCAGGCTGCGGAGAAGGCTGAAACAGACCCTCTGGTGCAAATTGCCACTTTTGTTTTTGATTTCGAATGTATTCATCCTTTCAAAGACGGAAACGGACGCATAGGACGCCTGCTTACGCTTCTGCTGCTCTATCACGCCGGCTATGAAGTCGGCAGATACATAAGCCTAGAGCGTATCGTTGAAGACAGCAAGGATACCTATTACGAAGCGCTCAACAAGAGCTCTCACGGTTGGCATGAGGGAAAGCATGATCTTCGCCCCTGGTGGAATTACTTCCTGGGAATGCTGACCGCAGCCTACAAGGATTTTGAAGACAGAGTCGGAAAGATAACGTCAGCGCGGGGTGCAAAGAGAGAAATGGTCAGAAATGCCGTTGAAAGGTTGCCGAAAAAGTTTACGATCGGCGACCTCAGACGGGTCTGTCCCGGTGTGAGCTACCCGACACTCCAGCGCGCTCTTGCCGACCTGAGAAAGGAAAGAAAAGTAAGGTGCCTCGGAAGGGGCCCCGATGCAGAATGGGAGAATATCAAGGGTTGATAACATAATCGCATCACGAAACTGAGATATGATATGATTAGATGCAATATGAGTTCGGGTAATATCCTTAAAAAGGGGTAATAAAGAGGGTAATAGGATAACCCGTCACAATCTGTGACTGGTTTACAGAAGCATCGTGATTCCCGATATCGGCCTGATACAACTTGCGGCAGTAACTATACGCATGCGCGTGAGTACCAATTTGACACCCCACCCTTGTCATTCCCGACTCGATCGGGAATCCAGCCCCACTGTCATTGCGAGGGCGTAGCCCGTGGCAATCTTGATTCTTTGCCCCCTGACCCCTATCCCCTGACCTCTGTCTTTTTTGCACTTTGCATTTTCTCTTGTCTCTCCACCCTATCCCCTGACCTCTGTACCCTGTTCTTTCCCTGTCCTTCCCACCCCCCTCTTCTGTCATTGCGAGGGCGCAGCCCGTGGCAATCCCTGTTCCTTTTTCCTTTTTCCTTTTGCACTTTACCTTATAACTTATCCTGTCCTTCCCTACGCCATAAGCCTGCCCCGTACTTGATACGGGGGGAATCCAGCCCCACTGTTTTATAGTGGCATTCAAACGTAAATCGTGTTAATCAAAATCACGCATGTAGCGTTATAGATTAGAAATCATAAAGTCTTTAACCCGTGATGAGGTTAGTATGGACTGATTACCGAAGCCCCGTTTCTCAACAAAGAGCGGGGGGTTTTGCGTAAATGACGATACTGACATGACAGTTTTCAACGACAAAGAAAGGCAAGATATTATCGCGCATATCAGACTGATATAATTTTATCCGAGGGAGGAGGAATTACATATGACTAAAGACTGCAAGAAGAGCCATCGCTACCTGCCGTTTTTTGAATCATTTCCTTTTGACCAAGGTGGGTTCGGGAGGCATATATCTGCTGGCTGTGCCTATGAGAAGGGATTTAAAGACGGCGCTCTTAAATATTTCAGATGCCTTTGCGACGAAAGATGTCAATAATTAAGTGTACCGTTCCCAAAATTGTAGAATGATCATTGAGGATGGTGAGTCACATGAAACAAAGCGAACAAGTTATAAAAGCCATGGAAGATAATGGTGGATATGCGACATTGGGATACTTGTATCAACATGTTAACGTAAAAGATTGGAAAACAAAAACTCCTTTCGCTTCAATAAGACGCATTGTGCAGAATAGCAGGTTTTTCTTTAAAATCAAACCAGGCCTATGGGCATTGAATAATTACAGAGAAAAGGTTTTAGAAAAATTTTATTTAACAACAGGTGAAAACAAGCAGGAAAGTCTTTTCAACCATACTTACTATCAGGGATTAATTGTTGAAATTGGCAACTTAAAAAATTTTGAGACTCATGTACCAAATCAAGATAAGAATAAGTTATTTTTAGAAAGACCTTTGAAAAAGATAAGTAGCCTTCAAGATATTTACGAGTTCTCTTATCCGTCTATAGTAAAAAGAGCAATTACGATTGATGTCATTTGGTTTAATCATAGAAAATTACCTTATGCTTTTTTCGAGGTTGAGCATTCAACTGATTTTCAAAACTCGTTGGGCAAATATGCAGATTTGCAAGATTTCAGTTCTAAATTTTTCTTAGTTAGTCCCATTGAAAAGAAGAGAAAATTTCAGGAGATTATTGATATTGATATCTTTAAGGAAATTAAAAACAGAGTCCAATTTATAGATTATGATTATATCTCAAATCTACATACAAAAACTATTGAAATTGCAGAATTGCAAAAGGCAATAAAGCTATGAATAAGAATATCTATGACCCAAGAGAATTACTAGCTGATAAATTAAATAGGGCTGGTATTGATGTTCAAAAATCTTTTTTCATAGCATTAGACGCAGGAGGGAATTTAGTTAATAAAGAATATCTAATAGATTTGGGCTTAAGAGGGGAGCAATTGAAAGCTGCTGAAAGTATTGTTAAAGATTTTTACTGGGAAAATAACGGTGGTGATTAGTATTGTATTTTAGCGTAAGGGTACTAACATATCCGAATTGAGGGAGTATATTTATGGAGCTGGCCAGATGAAAACAGGCGGGTTGGGTGGAGCGAATACACTTACAGGATTGAACTTTGAAAGCGAATTTGACTTTCAGAAGCTTCTTGGGAAGATTCCTGGGTATAGCGTTGCCAAGGTTTCTGACAATGCTGGTATGGGAGTTTTCTTTGAAGGGAAGCTGGTCGCCAGATGCTTCAAAAAACACGATTTTTATAAATTTTTAGATGAGTCAAAAGTCGATTGGCAGAAAATGCTTTCTAAAAAACTACTGCCAGACGATGCGATGCTCGTTATTGTTCGCGAGACCCTCGTCATTATTGAAGTCAAGTATCAACAGGTAGCAGATTCAGTCTATGAAGAACTGATGTTATGCGATTTTGAGAGAAAGCAATATCTGAAATTGGTCGCTCCATTGGGATTAAAAGTTGAATATGTCTATGTATTGAACGACTGGTTCAAGAAACCGGCATATAAAGATGTATTGGATTACATACACAGTGTTAACTGTCACTACAAATTCAATGAATTGCCTCTTGCATGGCTGGGGTTACCTATAAAGGAGGTATAACAAGGCGCTACACCGAGGGTTGTTTATGTGGTTGATAACAAATTTCGGGTTCTTCAGTGTAGTTCAAAAACCGGGCGATGATATGCTTACTGTCCGTTCACGTGTGAAAGCAGACCTCGAAGAATTGCAGAATAGATATATACCTAACCTCAGTGGGGGAATTCAGGGGACACAACACTAGTTTTTATCAACCTTTTTTGGGTCTGCCACTCTTCTGAGGCGTCAACATTCCCTGCCAAGAAAAAACTGGTATATATTAGGGACAGCGCCCTATTTTCTCGGTCATCGTCAAAATTGTGTTGAGAGTGGATTCTATAGAGAAGCCCGCTAATCCGTCAGATGTTTTGTGACCAACAGGATTGACGGATCGTCAGGGATATTAGTTTCTGCAAAGTCCAGCTGCTTGACAAACTTGCGCATGGCCGAGTTGCTTTTGAGTACGGAGCCAGAGATTCGTTTTACCCCACTTCCCTGAAGGTGCCTTATCAATGCATTCATCAGTCTCGTCCCAATGCCACGCTTTTGCCACGCGTCAGCAACGACAATCGCAAATTCACAGTTCACCCCATCCGGATCGATCACGTATCGTGCCACTCCGATTTCTTCTTCACCTGTTTCTCCACTGCACAGGACAATCAGGGCAACCGCGTTTCGCGAATCAGGATTCGTAAACTTCTCTAAGTCTTTCTTGCTAAGGTCTTTGATCGTACCATGAAAACGGAGGTAGCTTGACTGACGTGAAAGTCCATGTACGAACGTTTGCTCTTTAGCGGCATCGGCAGGCGCGATATGGCGCAGCGTCAGCCTCACGCCATCAGCAAGTGTCCAGGTTTCTACACAATCGTCGTGACCCATGACATGACCCGACAATCCTTGTTAAGGTATTGATTAGAAAACCATTTTTCACAGGTAAAGTATTGCAAAGAAAGTTCCTGTATGTCAAGAAAGAAAATCTCAGGATGTGTTAATGCTATGCGTCAGTATAGGAGGAAGGAGAAAATTTTTCTCAAGAATAGTCTCAGTCTTGATATTGATGATTTCCGGTTGAAAGGTTGGATGCCCGTCAAAATCGCTGGATGCTTTGTTACGGGAAGAACGGAATCTACAAGTCAGCAAGAATGCAAATCTTAAAAATCAATGAATGGCGTTCGTAACTGTGAAAATGTCGTAGCACATTGTTTATCTGAGTTAATGATCTTTCAAATATTTTTTATCTGCCGCAATATTTCCTTTGCTTTGGGAGAAGACGCTTCCTCCCTTTCCCACCTTTTGTCCACAGAAACTCACTCCATCAGGGAGTGAGTATTCCAAAAGCTTCTTTCATTCTTTCAGGCCTGACCCGATTGCCTTCTCCTTGTTAAAAAGATACCGAGCAATGAGGCGTGTCCCCAATCCGATAAATAGCGCGAGAATGATAGCCAAATAGTCGCGCTTCCGAATGGCATTGATCTCTTGTACGCGCTCGGTCAGCAATTGTTCCTCTTCGTTTTGCATGGAGTTTAAGTCGGCGCGTATTTCATCCATCGTCCGTTTCCCGTAGGTGAGGTGATTATATATTTTTGTATCGAAAGTCATTCCCTTAGTAAAAAAACGAAAGGTGTTCGATTTGGTGACGTACTGCTGTTGCCAGGTGAGGTCTGCCATTTGCCGGTCAATCAGGAGTTGTATTTTTTTCAGTAGGCGCAGCTTATTAAGTCGCGGATCGTAGCTCGGCTCTGCTTCAGCTAAAGCGCGTAGGTCTGACATTGCAAAGCGGAGTTTTTGCGACGCAGTAACATAGGGCTGTAGAAACTCATCGCGCCTGGTTAAAAGATAGCCGCGCATACCGGTTTCAGCATTGACCATCAAAATGACAGCTTCATTCAAGCCCCTGACCATATGAAAGTGTCGCTGAATATCGGCTTGAATATTGGCACGCTGATGATTGCCGAAAAGGGCTAAAGCGGCGGAGATCGTGATTGCAAGTAGCGGAAGTATTACCAGTATTTTCTCCTGCCTACGCAACGGAATACGCCGCCATAGGCGCGTCACCGGCTGAACGATACGCTTTCCTATACTTATAATTGTTTGTATCATCGCTTCGCCTGACCTGCTCCCTATACTTGTAGCACATGTTTCCTGGGCAGGTCAAGGCGGTGAGGGTTCCCCCAAAACTGGTCCACCTGTAGAATTAGTTTTCGGGGGGAAGGTCATTTGGGAGGTATTATAGCGTAAGTGGTTACCCAGGTGCTATATCATGGATAGATGAGTCAGGCCAATACCGCTATGCTGATTGGCAATATATTTTTTTGGCAGGGCCTGCATCGACACCAGTGCCCGAACCCGCCACCATGCTACTCCTTGGTTCTGGATTGATAGGGCTTACAGGAATCAGGAGAAAGTTTAATGAGGGAACTGAGTTTGGGCCTTCAGCATAAAGGCATGGTCAATTGGCTCTGCCTTTTTTAATTTCCGGATTTTGTTGGACCAATAGTAATTTTCAACTAATGCGCGAAACTCGATTTTAACGACAAGGAAGTACGCATCAACCGGATGAACGAAAGAATACAGATCGCCCGAGCGTGACGGGGCACCCGCCGGGTTATTTACGGTCGATTTCGATGTTTTCCTTGGTGCCCCTGTGGGAGACTGCGATCATGATGCCTAATCCAATCAATATTACGACTCCGATCACTGTCCATGTCATGCCGATGCTGGCCAAAACTCCCATTTTCCAGAGCGCGGCCAGAACACCACCGATGAGCACGATATAACCGATAAGATACATTCCGGCCCATTTCATGATGAGTCTCCTGTGGATCACATACTTTAGTTTGATAAGGTATTGCTTTTGATGGATAGAAGTATAGGGGGGCTGTTTTTGCTTGTCAAGGGCTATCTGGCATCGAAAAGCAGGGGCTGGCGATGCGATTGGGAAAGGGAGGTGGAGCGACATCCGTCCTTATGAGAAACCTGCTCACCTTCTGGTCTGTTCACCCGCCACAAAGGCTTTTTTTACAGAATTTAGACAGACCTCTCCGTCACGCCTCTTTTCACGATGCATTTTGATTGGATGTATTCATCCCAGTAGTAATTAGGGCTTGATATAGGTGATCATTACCAAAAGAAAACTTGGATAAATCTTGTTGCCTTTGAATGGTGTAGAAGAGGAAGTTATTACACAGCAGACCTGAAGGTCTGCACTACGTCTTCCAAAAAAATCCCCTGTAGCCCCCTTTGATAAAGGGGGCAAGCATGATGAAGATTACGATTATTTTTATCGTGGAGGTTATTATAAATTTTTCTGATTAATGCGCCCGTCTTTAGAGAAAGGGAAGTCGCGGCTGCCAAAGGTCGTTTTAATAGAGGCCTTTCCTTCTATCTTGTAAGGCAGGTCATGACCGGTGATAATTGTCTTCACGCTACCGCCCAGATCTTTAAACTTTGCAGCGACAGATACCTGCACCTGAGTTGTTGATGACGAAGGGACGAGAATCTCCTTTTCCAGGCGGCCGGTTCCGATTTCCTTATTGTCAAGGAAAAGAACGTATTCGAAAGACTTGAGCGTAAGGTCAAAACGGTTCGGATTTTGAACGTCGAGACCGAGGAGAAGGTTCGCGTCCGTGAAGGAACTGGGGCTGAGGATGATTTCACGGACGACGAAGGAGGGTTTTTCCATGATCCAGTCCAGACAGGATACAAGACATATGGAAAGGGTGAGCAGGAACAATATGCCAAGAGTCGCCACCCATTTTTTTACCCTCAGATTTTTCATACAGAATGAAAAAACAATTATATATGTTTAGTCTATTCGATATTGGCGCTAACAACAGATGCCATTTGCATCATATCGATAGTCTGACCTTCTTTTAGATTTGTAAAATCAGTTAATTTGCCAGTCTTGCTGGTAATTTTGGTGTTGTTAAATATTTTAATTAATTTAGCATCAGCCACAATATTCTTGCCGGCATTTTCTGGTTTACCATTGACTGTTTTGGTTTGTAGTTTGTTTGCCTTGATGTAATCCCACAACTTTTTGGTGATCTCCGTACGAGGAAGTGAGTTAGCACCCAGTAATGCCGCCAAGTCCGCTTTCAATTTTACCGGTTTATTCAATCCTTTTTCTTCTGCCATGTTTATGCCTCCATTCTTTAAATTGTCTTAGTGTTTCTTGATGAGATATTGCGGGGGGAAGTATAAGAGCTTTCGGTTTTGTATGTCAAGGCAATATTGGCCGCAATATATGTGGCGCTGATAATCAGGCCTGATCACAGCTAACGAATCTTCACCATCCAATTTCTCATTTTATTAAATGTCATTTAACGCTTCTTTAAATTACCCGCACTTTTCAGGGGCATGAAGCGCTGTCCCAAAATCATTTCACTTCATAATAGCTTGGTATAATCAAGATGTTATAAATGTTATCCCCTAATCTCGCAAAGTTGGCATGGATAATGCGATAATACAAATCAAAACAAATTAACAATAATTAACTACAAAGGAGAAAATAGATCATGAAGAAGACACTTAAAACATTAGGCCTGGCAATATTTGTAGTGTTAGGAACGGCTACCTTCGGCTTCGCTGAGTATGCAATATCAGGCGTAAGCGAATTCCCATATTTTCAGCTTGGATGTTTGATTGTCGGCGGGATGACGATCATCTCTCTGAAACAAAAGTATCAGAGGTTTTATGCCGGTGAGCTGATGGGCGTATTCGCGATGTACACAATTCTCGTTGCCCTGTTCACGGCGCCGGTTTTCAATGCCATTAAGACCCTCGTAAGCTAAGAAAACCATCATACCGGTTTTCATGCCGGTATGGTGATCAGCCCTGGAGGGAAAGGAGGATAAGGCCATGTTAGCGACCCACTCGACACACCAAGACCGCAAAATGTACAAAGCGATTTTTATGCTGAGCTCGTGGGGGTTTGTGATTGTGATTGCCTCTTTCCTCTTCCTCTATGCGGGTTACAAACTGGATGCGCTTCTGGGTACTTCTCCCAACTTTATGTTCGGGCTGTTCTTCCTGGCCATATTTGCCTGTATCGGCAGGTTATATCAGGATGCCTGGTTGAAGAGAAAGGATGTCTAAAATCATCCTTTACGCCTGGAACTCTCTCGCCTTTTCTACCTCAAAACGGCTCCCGATTTAGATCGGACAACGCTGATTAAGTTCCTCCACCTTGATGGACATGAGATCCCGTTTACCGTCCGTGGCCATACCACCGGCCTCTTCAATGATGAATGCCGTGCCGGACTTGGAGGCTATGTCGTAATTTTCTTTCTTGTCACTGCGAGGAGGGCTGTAGCCCGACGTGGCAGTCTCAGAGATTGCCGCGCTCACTGCGTGCGCGCAATGACAACGTAGTGCAGGACTTTAGTCCTGCTAATGCAGCAGACCTGAAGGTCTGCACTACAACTTCCGAAGAAATCCCCACTGCCCCCCTGAGACTGTGTCGCAATTACCATTTTTGTCATTCCGTGCAAGCAAAGCGCGACACGGAATCCAGTATTTCCAGTAGGTTCTGGATGCCGGCTTTCGCCGGCATGACGTTTTTTATAGCACTTTCTGCTATTATGCCAGAGTCTCCTTTTGCAAAGTGGGGAAGAAGAGGGGTACGTCATGATCAACCACGTCTCCTTCCATAGGGAATTCCCAGCTTTTTCATTTTGCTTCTTAGTGTGCTCGGGTTGATGCCGAGGATGGCGGCCGCGCCGCCAGGCCCGTGTACGGTGCCGCTTGCCTTTTGCAGGGCCCGCCGTATATTAAGGGCCGTCGCTTTATCAAGATTTAATGGTTCGTCCGCAAGGGCCGCGAGAGTCTCGGGCGGAAACATATCGTCGCCCCCGGCAAGAATCCTGAAGGTCAGCGGCTCTCCCTTGTTCAGAATCAACTCGCGCTCCACGACATTCTCCAGCTCCCGGACATTGCCCGGCCAGTGGTACGCCATCAGGCGGTCAATCGCTCCCGGCGAGGGTTCCGGGGCAACATTCAATTTCAACTGCTTCGTCTTCTTGTTGATGAAATGATAGACGAGGGACGGGATATCCTCTTTTCTCTCCCTGAGCGGCGGCACCCTGATGGGAAATACATTTATACGAAACCACAGGTCCTCACGGAATTGTTTTTCTCTGACCATGTCCTGGAGGTTCCTGTGGGTGGCGGCAATAATTCTTATGTCCACTGGAATGGCCTTTGTCCCTCCCACGCGCTCGATCTCTTTTTCCTGAAGGACGCGGAGCATCCGGATCTGGGCGTGCGGCGGAAGTTCTCCGATCTCGTCAAGAAAAATGGTCCCGTGATCCGCGCGCTCGAAGCGTCCGCGCTTCTGCTCGATGGCTCCCGTGAAGGCCCCCCTCTCATGCCCGAAGAGTTCGCTGTCTATGAGCGTCTCCGGAATGGCGCCGCTGTTGACGGTTATGAACGGGCCTTTCCTCCGGGGAGAGAGATAGTGGATGGCGCTCGCTATGACTCCCTTCCCCACTCCTGTTTCTCCCAAGAGCAGCACCGGGCTTTCGAGGGGCGATATCTTTCTCACCATTTCCATGACATCCTTCAAGCCGAAGTCCGTACCAATGATCTCATCGCCAGCCATGCGGATCAACTCCTGATTGAGATAACGGTTGTCGTCGGTCAGCATGTCTTTCAGGCGGAGGAGCTGCTGATGCGTGAGGGCATTGGAGAGAGCCATTGCACATGGTTCATTGAGGAGAGAGAACAGCCGGGCATGTCCCTCCGTATATCTGTCCTTCCCGTCTGCAGTGAGGGTGAGGGAACCCAATCGCTCGCCTTCGATGACGAGGCGCATTACCAATGCGGAGGAATTCGGCATCTTGAAAGATTCGGCAATTTTTTTGATGACAGGATCTGTTTCGGGACGGTTTACGATTCTTACATTCGGTACGCCGGGCTTTTCAAAACTGTTCCGGCCTTCGCGGGTCAGGGACGTTATCTTGTCCATGGTCTTCGTCTCCGTGGCAGTAACTTCGGTGACCGTGCGAATCGCGCCGAGGCTATTTTCGTAGAGGTGCAGAAAGATGCTGTCCACGGGCATAAAATGCGCCAGATAGTTGAGCGTCCGCTGCAACGCCGTTTCCAGATCGAGACTGCTGCATACGAGAACTGTCACCTGACGAAAGAATTCGTTTTCGTCTATGGGCATGGGTTAATCCTCAACTGAAAATTCAATGATATGAATACTGGATTCCCGATCAAGTCGGGAATGACAGACTATTTTTTGTCACTGCGAGGAGGGCTGTTGCCCGACGTGGCAGTCTCAGAGATTGCCGCGCACACTGCGTGTGCTCGCAATGACAGTAATTCTGGATTCCCGCTGGAGCCTGCCCTCGAATGTATTTATCGGGGGCGGGAATGACATCTGTAGGTTGTTCTATTTCGCAATTTAGCACACTGTTGTGAAATAGCGCAAGTGTTATTGTGACTATTCGCAATTAATAATGCTGCTCTTATACAACTCGTTGATATTAATACATTTATTTTCTGGCACGCTCTATGCTCATGCATAAGACAGACTCAAGCGGAGGTCAAGTGAATGCAGTGGATGGAGGAAATAAAGCTTCGTATTGCCGACAAGAACCCGGAAGTAGTGGAAGGGAAAATCATGAAACTCATAAAGGACTTAGGCGACAACGGCGATATGAAGGAAGTAAAGCTCTATCACAGTGCGGTAGTTAACAATGACGTGAGTGTCCACCTCTATTGGGATACAGAAGGCGCGGAGCCGCAGGGCAGCGCCATGGGCCTATGTCTCGTTCACGTCCTCAGAGAGTACGGCCTGATTTCTCATTCCGTCTGGGTGGATCTTAAAAGGACACTTGAAGAAATAGGTTCCAGTCCTAAGAGAAGAGGTATTACCGCGAATATCAGCCGGGAGTCTGAAAGCGGCGCGTGGCAAGATCAACGTTGGCTTGCAAAATTAAACTTTATTAATCATCAGAATAAGGAGGTAAAGCATATGTACGGAGCATCAGGAAAAGAAGCGAAAGAGTTTGTGGCAAAGGCAAAAGCTTTCTACAAGAAAGCAGGCAAGGCGATTGCTTTGGCAGAGTTCACCAATCCCAAAGGACCATTCATCGATGGCGAGCAGTATGTTTTTGTGTTGAACCTCAAAGGGACGATGCTGTCACACGGGGTCAATGAAAAATACATAGGGCAGGACTTCGTTGACGTCAAAGATTCCGACGGCAGGAGTTTTATCCGCGAGATCGTCGAAGTCGCCGACAAGAAGGGCAGCGGCTTTGTAGATTACAAATGGTACAACCCCGTCACCAAAGAGGATCTGGTAAAGCACGTGTATTTTGAGAAGGTAGATGACTTAATCCTCTGCAGCGGCGTCTACAAAGAAATGTGGAAGGACCTGCTATAGCATGCAGCACCCCTCCAAAGCAGCGTAGAAGCAGACCTGCATCTACAGACACCATCTCCGAGCCGCCTCACATTCCAGTGGGGTGGCTTTTTTTATGTAATCATAACTGTGAGAAAAAAATTTAGTGATTGGGAAGGGCGGCAATTACAAGATAATCCGGGCTTCACAGAAAATAGCCATCATGAGGAGAACGCCGAAAACTGTATCAAACTGGGCAGTCAAGGCGTCGGCCATATCGGGGATCTTCTTTTTGAAGGTCCTCAAGAGACTGACCGCATTGGGAACAGAGAGGAAGATTAGCAGTCCCCAGAGGCTCATGATTCCTGTAAGGATCATGCCGAGGACATACGCGTAGGCAAGCGCGATGAGGCCCGCAAAGAGGATGTAGCTGTTGCGGCTTCCCAGCATGATGCTCACGGTCTTGACGTTGTGGCGTGAATCGTAGGCGATGTCTCTCATGTTGTTGGCGAAGAGAACGAGGGCGACGAGGACTCCGAAGGGAACCGACACATACAAGGCCTTCATGGAAAGAGCCTGGCGCTGCACGGCGTAGGCGCCTTCGATCATGAGAGGGCCCCACATCGTAAAGACGGCAACCTCGCCGAGGGCTCGGTACTTGAACTTCACCGGACCGGCCGTATAGTAGATGCTCGTGAAAAGGCCGATAAGGCCGATCCAAAGGATATGCCAGGAACGGATCACGGCCGCTGTCATGCCGATGGCGACTGTTAAGAGCAGAAAGACAGAGGCTTCAACCATTGTCTGGCGGGGCGTGAGCATGCCAGAGATGATAGGCTGTGGCCGATATTTCGCCGTAGGCGAATCCTGCTGGTCGATGTCGTAGAGGGTGTCGAAATAATCGTTGATCAAATTGGCGGCGGCGTGGAAAAGGGTAATCCCGATTGCAGTTATGGCAAACCATAACCACGACACGGACCCCTCCTCGGCGGCCAGAAGCGTCCCCACGGAAACGGAAATGAGGGACATCGTGAATGACCAGGGACGGGTTGCGATGATATATTTCTTGATATCGTTGAACATGAATTACTTCCCATTTTTTTGTCTACGAAGTCGATGCAATGTAATGAGAATGCGCCCTGATGTCAAGCTGATTGTAAGCACACGCAGTGTGCTTGGAAAGCTAAACCGTACGTCATTCCAACCCCTCCCGTTGTCATTCCCGACTCGATCGGGAATCCAGAGTTAATGTCTTTCTTTTTGCCCCCTTTGACAAAGGGGGCAACGGGGGATTTGTTTCACCTTGCAAAGGGGAAATGTAGCGTGGACATTTATGTCCGCATATACGCAGTGTGCGCGGCAAGCTCTGAGACCCCGCGTCGGGCTATAGCCCCCCTCGCAGTGACGAAGCGAGACAAAAATGCTTCTTGAAAAATCAGTGATATTTTGATTGCCTTAAGGTAGGAATATTGATAGTAATTAAGATTGGTAAGAACTCTTCATGCTTTTTTTGAAAAAATACCACGTTTTCTAAATACTTAAGTCAAATTCTATGGAACTCAGTGCAAAGAGTCAGAGCGGCACGGAAAGCAAAACTGCTTGGCGGCTTGTTAAGCTGCTGCTGTCGCCATTCACCGCAGCCGGCAGGACAGCGATCAGCTGGGTCAACAATTCCGGGGCCGCCGCAATTTTTCTCGTTCTCGCCCTGGTGAAAACCTTCTGGCACAAGCAGCTATCCAAGATAATCCAGCAAATCTATTACATAGGAGCGAGCTCCACGACGATCATCGTGCTCGTCGGCTTCTTCACAGGCATGGTCCTCGGTCTTCAGTCTTACCATGCCCTCGTTAAATTGGGCGCACAGGGGGCAATCGGCACACTGGTGGCTCTGTCACTGGTAAGGGAATTGGGACCCGTTCTCACGGCCATCATGATTACAGCGAGAGCCGGCTCCGCCATCACCGCGGAGATTGGTGTACAGCGCATCTCCGAGCAGATCGACGCCCTGGATACGATGCGTATTGATCCAATGCGGTACCTCATCAGTCCAAGAATTGTCGCTGCGATCATCAGCTTTCCCCTGCTCACGGCGCTGTTTGACCTCATCGGCATCATCGGGGGCTACGTCTCGGCAGTGGTGCTCCTGGGCGCTAACGCCGGCACCTACTTACATCGCGTCCAGGCCAGCCTGGAAATGAAAGACCTCACAGATGGTTTTATCAAGGCAGTGGTTTTTGCCGTCATCGTCTCGACCGTTTGCTGTTACCAGGGTTATTTCGCACACATGCGCCAGGACAGCCATGGGGCCAAGGCCGTAGGACTCTCCACCACCTCGGCCGTCGTGCTTTCCTGCGTACTCATTCTTGTGACGGATTATATAGTAACTTCCTTGCTGTTATAGAGAGACCCATGGATACTCCACTGATTGAATTCAAAAATGTCACGAAGCGCTTCGGAAGGCGGACTATCCTCGAGCGCGTTAACCTCAAAATATATGAGGGAGAGGTGACGACCATCATCGGACTCTCCGGCGGAGGCAAGACGGTTCTCCTCAAGCATATCATAGGGCTCCTGAAGCCCGACGAAGGGAACATTCTCTTCCGGGGCAAACCGCTCAACGGGATGAGCAAGAGAGAGGTGGATGCCTCCCTGACCCAGATGAGCTACATGTTTCAGGACAACGCCCTGTTCGACTCCATGACGGTCTATGAAAATATCGCCCTGCCTCTTCGGGAAACGACGAACCTGACAAAAGCTGAAATCGACCGCAGGGTCATGGCAAGAATAGAACAGACGGAACTCACCGACTCAGCCCGCAAGTTTCCTTCCGAGCTATCGGGGGGCATGCAAAAGCGGGCAGCCCTGGCCCGTGCTCTGGTAATAGACCCGAGTATTGTCCTCTTCGACGAGCCCACCTCCGGCCAGGACCCTGTGCGGAAAAATGCGATACTGAGCATGATTGCCCAGTACCAGAGAAAATTCGGATTTACAGCTATCGTGGTCAGCCATGAGATTCCCGACGTGTACTTTATCTCGAACCGCATTCTTGCCCTCTACGGCCACGATATCGTTTTTCAGGGCACTCCAGAGGAGCTTGAAAACTTCGACCACCCTTTCAAAGACGAGGTCATCCACAGCCTGGAAGGCCTGCAAAAGGAATTGACGGGTCTGCACTCCAAGCGGCAGTTCAAGCTTCAGTATCATGGTCAGATGAAAAGGAGATCCCTCAGGGAGACATACTGTGTCGCGGTTTTTAAGCTGGAGTCGCTGGATGCAATCATTGCGGGCATGGGCCACGAATCAGCACAGGAGGCTATACAGTCTATGGGGGTGTATATAGATAAGCACTTTGGCGCCATAGGGGGCTTCTCCACCCGCCGCAGCATCAATGAATTCGTTACGGTCCTTCCATATTCGGAACTGGAAGAGGCTGAGGATATGCTGGAGGATTTTATCAAGGATTTTCAGGAGCACGGAATTCGTGAAATTTGGGCGGGGGCCCGCGAGAAGGCGGCACCGGGGACGTGCGTTGACTTCACCATCCTCGCCGGACTTGCCCAGGGACAGCCCATTGCAGAAATAGAAACCATTATAGCATCTGCTGAAAGTAAGCAGAAAGAAATTGGACGGCTACGGTGCGCCGCCGAGGAGTGAGCAAATGAAAAAGTACCTCATGGAAACAATTGTCGGCATATTCGTCGTTTTCGGACTGCTCTGTATAGCGTATATGAGCGTAAAACTTGGCCACGTATCTTTGCCCGGCGACAACTCCTACTCTATCTTCGCGCGATTCACGTCCGTGTCCGGACTGAGAATCGGCAACCCTGTAAATATGCTGGGGCTGGAGATCGGACGGGTGGAGCAGCTTTCCATGGATCAGGCCGATCAAAGGGCAGTTGTGGAAATGAGGATAAAGAAGGGCGTCAAGATTTATGACGATGCCATCGCTTCTGTGAAAACAGAAGGGCTGATCGGTGACAAGTACGTCAGCATCGATCCCGGTGGCGCAGGCACTCTCCTTGAGACCGGCGCGACCATTACAGAGACACAGCCCGCCGTGGACATTGCAGAGCTTATCGGCAAGTATGCCTTCGGCGAGGTGAAAAAAACGGATGATGCCAAAAAAAATTCTGAGGTAAAGCCATGAAGCGACTGTTCGTTGGAGTAAGCATCCTGCTGCTCCTGCTCATATCCCTCCCGGTATATGCCGGCACGCCGCTCGAGACGGTTAAGGTAAATGCCGACCAGGTCCTCGATGTATTGCGCGATCCAAAGCTCAAAGCCCCGTCTGCCAAGGAAATGAAGAAAGACAAACTCCGGGCCATCTATGTAAACATGTTTGATGAAGTCGAACTTTCCAGGCGGTCCCTGGGGATGAATTGGAACAAACTGAATGCCGCTCAGCGCCAGGAGTTTGTTAAGCTGTTCGAACAGGTTTTGGAAAAGGCATACGCCGACAGGATCCTTTCTTACACCAACGAGAAAATTGAGTTTACCAAAGAATCAATGACCTCCGGCAACATGGCAGAGGTCAGGACGAAAGTCGTCACCGCATCGAAGGAAATCCCGATTTTTTACAGGGTCATCCTGAAAGATGGCGCCTGGAAGGTATACGACGTTAGCATAGAGAATGTGAGCCTGGTGCAGAATTACCGCACCCAGTTTAATGACATCCTGGCAAAAAATACGCCCGAACAGTTGCTTGAAATCCTGCGAAAAAAGGTGAAGGCGCAATAGGGTGTGAGAAGCAACAACAAACCTCTGAAGAGTGTTCCCATCTCATGAAATCTTTCTCGTTTGCGGTCCTTCTGTTCGCCTTTATCGCCGTGGGGTGTGCCCACGCGCCCCAAGTCGCCTCTTCACCTGCATCACCGGCTGCATATCCTCAGCCGCAGCCGATTATCGTTGCGTCCACCTCGGACGAGGTTCCTCCGAAACCGCCGGAGGCAGCAGTCAAATCTCCGGAGACGCCTGTAAATTCTGAAAAGGGAACTGTCAATAACGATTCTAACATTGATTACACGGAAGAAGGCAAGGAGGAACAGGCTCCAACAATTGCGGATCCCATCGAGCCCTTCAATCGGGCCATGTTCGAATTCAACGATAAGCTCTACTTCTGGCTGCTCAAACCCGTGGCGCAGGGATACAAAGCAGTCGTTCCCGAAGAAGCCAGGGTGAGCGTAAAGAATTTCTTCTCCAACCTGGGATTCCCGGTCCGTTTTGTGAGTTGCCTGCTACAGGCGGACTTCAGCGGCGCGGCCACGGAAGTTGGGCGCTTCACGGTAAACACCGTCTGGGGCATCGGGGGGCTGATGGACCCCGCGTCCAGCAAGGACTTGAATCTCCAGAAACAGGATGTGGACCTGGGACAAACACTGGGCGTATGGGGAGTGGGACAGGGTTTCTACATTGTCTGGCCCCTCGCGGGACCCTCGAGCGTGCGGGATTCTGTTGTGATAGCCGGTGAATATTTCCTCTACCCCCCCTCCTATATGAGTGAGATCGCTCCCTGGTATGTAGGGCCCATAGTCAGGTCATACGAGGAAGTCAACAGGACGTCTCTGCGGATCGGCGACTATGAGGCTCTCAAAGAGGCAGCCATCGACCCCTACGTGTCGCTCCGCGACGCCTACGTCCAGTATCGCTGGAAAAAGATAAGGATGAAGAAAGGTGCGCAGATAGATGAACTTGCTCCCAGTGGAATGAGGATGGAGAGATGACGGGGGTCATTGCGAGGCGCGCAGCGACATGGCAATCTCTACTTTTTATCGCCCCCTTTAGTAAAGGGGGACGTAATTAAGATGGAGGAATTCATACGAAAGCTCTCAGAATAATCGCGATATCAGTATTCATGACTCTCGCCATCCATGGAATCGCCGCGGCCGGCGGGCCTTTTGGTCCACCTCAACCCATCGCAAGAGAGGCGGGAGGATTACACACGGCCATCGGCTATTGGCATCATGAAGACAGATACAAGAATGGCACAGAATTCATAATCAGGCAGGATCAGGTTTATTCGGAAGCAGGCTACGGCGCGCGAAATCGCTGGGACATATATGCGCGCATAGGTGTGTCGAATCTGAAAATCCAGGATGCCTTCAGCTCTTCAAATGCTTTGACTACGACATCCAAGAATGACTTTGACGAGAATCCGAAATTTTTTGGCACTCTGGGAGCAAAAGTGTTCTATCCTTTTGGCAAGACCTTCGGAGTAGGGGCATTTGTGCAGGGAACATATTCCTTCAACAGTCTCAAAGATGATGTTTCGGGAACCAGTGGCGGCACTCCTTATAGGGCGGTGCTCACTGTGCAAGATCTGTGGGATGTGAATTTCGGCATTGGTTTTCAGGCCACCGTCCCTTACGGCATAAGGCTCTATGCCGGACCCTATGTCTATTATTCGGAAGGAACGGCATCTTTGTCAGCGAACGTGCCGGGTCTTCAATTTTCAACAGCGGATACTACGATTAAGAATAAGACAAACGCGGGAGGATTTGCGGGAATAGACCTGCCACTCGCCAAGGGATTCCGCCTGAACGTCGAAGGACAATATTCCGAAAGATTCTCTGCCGGCGGCGCCATTACCTACACGTACTGAACCGCGCTCTCCCCAATTACCGCAGTTTCTCCTGGCTAACGTAGTGGCGTACCTTCAGGTGCGCCGTATTACTTGCCCTGCATATTGAGCAGAATGGTCAGATTCTTTTTTGCTTCTTCATAATCAGGCTGCAGCTGCAAAGCCTTCCTGAGATGGCTGATGGCTTCGTCTGTCCTGCCTTTCTGCGCAAGCGCCACGGCAATGCTGTTATGCGCTTTCGCAAATCTCGGATTGATCTTCAGTGCCGTCTCAAAATGTTTCACGGCCTCATCCAAAGCTCCCTTATATGTTAAAGCCACGCCAAGGCTGTTATGGGCTTCGGCAATATCAGGTTTAATCTTAAGAGCCTTGCGAAAATGTTCGATAGCTTTATCGAGGTTACGTTTCTGCGCCATAATCAAACCCAGCGAGATATGTGCCGCCACGAGCTTCGGGTTTAGCCGCAGTGCCTCTTCAAACTTGGGGATGGCCTCATCAGCCCTGCCCTCCTGAAAAAGGGACAGGCCCATGCGCAGCTGACCTTCGGCGCTATTCGGGTCCGCCGGTTGAATAGCTACTTTTTCGGGAACTGGTTTTTTCGTTTTTGTCTGCCCCATGAGCGCCGTTTCCAGGTTCGATCCTGCATCCTGAAAATCGGGCTTTATGCGGAGCGCTTCGCGGAAATGATCAACGGCCTCGTCGGTTCTCCCCAATTGAGACAATGCTATGCCCATGTTGTTGTGGACAACCGCAGCATTGGGCTGTGTCTGCAGGATCCCGGCATATCGAGAGACGGCCTCTTCCAGTTTTCCCTGCCTCGCCAAGGCATTGGCCAGATTGTAACGGGCTTCAAAATCATTCGGCTTGATTCTCAAAGCCTCTTGATAATGGGCAATTGCTTCCCCAAATTTACCCTGTTCCGCGAGAGCCGCACCCATGTTGGTTTCGATTACAAAATTATTTTTTGTAACACTCAGGGCGCGTGCAAACAGGGTCATGCTGTTTTGCCAATAGCGGATTTGAAATAGCGATACTGTCATCAGAGCCGCAATCACACACGCTGCGAGTGCGGTAAGGGCAATACGATTAAAACGCCAGCGGGCCAGCAAATCCGGCACCGCCCAGGCGATTGCCACGAACAGTCCGATCATGGGCAGATACGTGTACCGATCCGCCATGGACTGGTATCCGACCTGCACCAACCCGATGACAGGCACGAGAGTTCCCAGATACCACAACCACCCTGCTATCGCATAGGGATAGCGCCTCCTCAAACGCACGGCAATTGCGGTAATCAAAATCAGCAGCATAATAGCGCAACCGACCTGCCATAGTGGAATGCTCTCCGGATAGGGATAGAAAACTGCCAGAGCGTGAGGCCAGATCATTTGCCCCATGTAGGAAATATAAGAAACAAGGGCATTACTGATCCGTGTAGCAACCGGCAGCGACACGATCGGGGAAATACCGGACCACTGCGCAAAAAGTGTAACGCAAATGGATGCGCCTGAGAGGATGAACAGGGGAATCTTTTCAATGATCAGTCCCATGCCTGACCCTTTTCCATTCCCATCTCCGACAGCTTTCAAGTCGTTTGGATCTCTATTGAAGACTGGGCCTTCTAAGTGCAAACGGCCAAGGGGCCAGAAATCCAAGAGCAGCAAGACAAAGGGCAGAGTCACCAGCATCGGTTTAGACATCAGCCCAAGGGCAAAGAACAAGAGAATCGCAAGATAACGATAAATGCCCGGACGCTCGACATAGCGGACATACGCCCAGATGGTTAACATGAAGAACAATGTGCTTAACACATCCTTGCGCTCTGCTACCCAAGCCACAGATTCAATGTGGAGGGGATGGATGGCAAACAGCGCGGCCACAAAGGCGCTCCGCCAGGGAAAATGCGTCATCCGCTTTAGAACAAAGAAAAGTAGAAGCGTGTTTATGATATGGAAAAATAAATTGGTGAGATGGTGGCCGGCCGGATTTGCCGTGAAGAGCTGGCAGTCGAGCATGTGCGAGAGCCATGTCAGGGGATGCCAGTTGTTGGCATAGACGGAAAGGAATGCCCAGGCAATGCCGCCCCTTGTCAGTCCCGCTTGTACATGGCGATTCTCGGTGACATATTTATCATCATCATAACGGACGAAGTCAAAGCTGCTCACCTGCCAGAATACGGCGGCGGTTACCAGGACAAGAAAAAAGGAAATAATAAGATCGCGATGTATAGGCTTTAGTTTATGCATAATCTAGAGTTATGTAGCTATATCGGCAGGACTAAAGTCCTGCACTACATCTTATTGACGTAACGTAGTGCAGACCTCCAGGTCTGCTGTATCAACTCCCTCACTTCGGCAGCAGCGTCTCCACGAGAGTCGCCCAGTAGCTTGCGCCCACGGGCAGGATACGGTCGTTGAAATCATACAGGGCCTGGTGCAGCCGGCCACTTTCCCTTGGATTTCCACCACCGATCCCCATGTATGCTCCCGGTTTCTCCTTGAGGAGAAAGGCAAAATCCTCCGAGGTCATGACAGGTGTGATGTCGGTTAAGACCCGGCTCTCTCCCGCGACCATGGTCGCGGCCCGGACGGCCTCCTCAGTCTCCTGATCCGTATTGACGAGCGGTGGATAGCGTCTCTCATAGACCAAGTCAACGGCAACGCCAAAAGAGGCTGACACGCCGGCACATATCTCGCGCATGCGCGCTTCCACCCGGTCCTGCACTGCGGGGAGGAAATGACGCGTCGTCCCCCGGAGCCTGACCGTATCGGGGATTATGTTGTAGGAGGTGCCGCCGCGGATTTCCGTGACACTGACCACAGCCGCCTGCATCGGATTAATATCGCGGCTCACTATGCTTTGGAAAAGATTTACCAGATACGCTGATGCGAGGATCGGGTCCTTCACATTCTGAGGGGTGGCGGCATGGCCGCCCTTCCCGGTAATCTCTATCGCAAAGACATCGTAGGCCGCCATCATGGGGCCCTTGCAGATGGCGAACGTCCCCTCCGGCATAACGGGAAAGTTGTGCAGGGCGAAGACGGACCGGACGGAAAACCGGTCGAAGAGCCCTTCCCGGACCATCCTTCCCCCTCCCCCCTCGTTTTCTTCGGCAGGCTGGAAGATGAAGTGTACCGTCCCGCGGAAAGTATCATTCCCGGCGAGATATTTCGCCGCCCCGAGAAGCATGCCCATGTGGCCGTCATGGCCGCAGGCGTGCATCTTTCCCTCGTTGCGGGAAGCGTAAGAAAGACCGGTTGCTTCCGTAATATCAAGAGCGTCCATATCGGAACGGAGGCCTATGGCCGGCGAACTTCCCTTGCCCCTCTGGATGGTTGACACAATGCCCGTACCGGCAAGACCCCGATAAATATCGAGGCCGAAGGAGAGCAATTTTTCGGCCACATAGTCGGATGTCTCCTTTTCCGCAAAGGCCGTTTCCGGGCAGGCATGGAGCTCACGACGCCACTTTGTCATTTCCTCCGTCATCGCCCCGATCTTGTCATGGACTGCCATCGTTTGTTTCCTAGTTATTCCTTAACTCAATCGCTGCATCGCTCTTTAAGCGCAGCAAGGTCATCCGGAGCGAGGTTGAGGGAATCCGATTGCATCAGCCTGTACATTATGGCCGTTGGATTATCGTTGTGCTTCAATCCCAAGGCATGGCCGAATTCGTGGGTCAGCACCCGCACCAGTCTGTTCTCATCGTCAAACTGGTAGATAGTAATTGTCTGCTTGCCGTCCTTGCTGACATAATCTCCCCCGGAATACTCGCTACCCAGTCTCTTGCCCGTATCCTGCGACTTGACGACGTCAAGATTATAGTTGGTAGCAATATCATTTATAACAACAGTCATGCTGTTGAGGATATCCGCAATCCTCTTGAGTTCCTCCTGGCGCGCTTGCAGGTTTTCACGCATGTTGTTCAATTCGACCTTTTCCGCCATCAGCCGCCTGTGAACAGCTTCCGTAACTGCGCCTCGCTGACGCCCGGCTTCAATCTCAGCATTGTAGGCGCCGAGACGCTTGTGGTACACATTAGAATTGCTCGCCAGGGCTGAATTTTTCCTTTCGTATTCCGCCTTCAGATTTTCAAAACGAACCTTCATATCGTCATATGCACCTTTAGTGGTCCCAATTGCGTAGTGGAGCTTTTTCAGTTTGTCCGCAGCTTCCTGCCTGTAGTCATAGACGAGATTGATCTCTATCTTGCCGCCAGACTCCTCCCGGAAAAGCGCGCGGGCGTACGGTTTCCCCCAGATTGACGCAGCCTTCCCGACCGAATCTGCAAACTCCTGGCGGCTCAATCCGAACCGTGCGTCTACTGTGCCTATGTGGTAGGTCAGCGCCTCCTGACACGGGCGGGGCATGCGGAAGAATATTATGACAAGGACTATCAGAGTGACAAGAAGCAAATAAACTCTCAGGCTGGCTCTCCCTGATGAGCCCGGTATTCCAGGATGGCTGATTGCAGGTTTCATAGCATTGCGTTTGATTCCGGCGAAGGCGGGAACCCAATAATTATTGCATGGTTCCCCACCGGAGCCTGATTCGACTGTGATTGAATTGCGTTATCTTGCCCACGGAGTATAATGGGAAAGATACCGAGTGTCAATTGCAAATGACCGCGCCCGGCAGCGGGCTCACAGGCTTTTCGACAGTGCCCTGAAGGATGACACGAAGGTTCTGTTGTTGAAGCAGATAAAAAAGACCCTCCCTGATGCTGCATTCATTAAAAACACCCGGTCAGATTTGGCGCTCAGACTTGCGCTTGACATAATCGCCGGGGCAGCATATAGTAAAGCAACTTTTAGAGCCGGTTCTTGTCTAAGTACCTTACCCCAGAGCTTATAAAAGGGCCTTGGGTTTTTTTGGGGCTGCAAATAATTTCCTCATAAACGGCACAGACCACCCCGGACGAAGGCAGGTAGAATATGGCAAGGCAGAGTCAAAACAAGTTCATTAAGAGGCAAAAAGAACTTGAGCGCATGCGAAAAGCAAAAGAAAAGATGGTGAGGCGACAAGGCAAAAAAGACAGGTTGACAGAGTCTGATGAGGCGCCGGCATCGGTCGAGCCGGCAGATCAGTCCTGAAAAACTCAGGCGACTGAATATCAGTAGTTTGGTATGAGCCCCCAAACAGCCCCCCCCCGGGTACGACAGACATTTGATTCCTGCACTGGTGATAGAGCCTGTTTCAAGTCTTCGGCACGGATGGCAGCATCTGTAGAGAAAAGCGCCTGTCTTCAGTTATTCCCGTTTTACATAGCGAAAACAAGGCAGTATCCGTTGATTAGAAAAGCAATAAATTAAATATACAAAAGAGAAATAAACGGATATAATGTCTAAAATTAAATGAAGGAGATGTTATGAATATCTATGTAGGTAACTTGGCTTACACTGTTACGGAAGAAGATTTACGTCAGGCTTTTGGAGAATTCGGCGAGGTAGCGTCCGCGTCCATCATTAAGGACCAGTCCAGCGGCCATTCCAAGGGATTCGGATTTGTAGAAATGCCGGTGGCAGAGCAAGCCCAGGCGGCCATCAGCGGGGTGAACGGCAGGGAGGTAAAGGGACGAAAGTTGAACGTCAATGAGGCGCGTCCCCGCACCGAAGAACGCCGCGGTGGAGGCGGTGGCGGAAGACGGCCCGGCGGCGGCGGCAGACCGCGCTATTAGCAGAGTTTCCATACCGCTATAAGAGCTTTGAAAATTTCCCATCTTGTCATTTCGACCCCTTCGGTTTACTCACGGTAAACTCCGGGAGAAATCTTATTGACCGTTGATAAATCATAAGATTGACACGTTGCTGCCCCCTTCGCGCTGCTCGGGGCAGCGCCTCACCAAAGCAATGACATCCGGCGCAGATTTTCAAAGGTTTCAAGTACAAGAAAGGATATCGGGACTATTCCAATTGCAGATCTGATTGGCAAGAGTGTCCCCCCTATCGCCTCACTTATCCTATGCCATGAATAAGCGCCAAACTTTATTTATCTTTCTCTTGCCAGTAATTTTTTCCACCGGTTTGCTTCTTACCTCTTGTACGGAAGAGGGAGAAGTAATTTCCAAGCCCGATGAATTCACGCACGTCTATGAAGCCAGCGAAAACAAGCTCATCCGGGCTATCGCACAGGTCTTCAAAGAAAAGGGATTCGGAACTGCCACGATAAATCAGGAGACGAATGAGGTGAAATCGGATTACCTGATTCAGGATGACTGGAGGACCAAGGGCATAGCCCGTGTAAAAAAGATCAACTGGAAAGAATGTGAAGTTGTTCTCTCCGTCATCACCGAGAAGAAGATCTCAAACGGCTGGGAAATGCGGAGGCTCCTCGGGAAAAAACAGTACGACACTTTTTTCGACGCCATCGAGCTTCAACTTTATCAAGAGATGTATAAGGTCAAATAGGGCGGCGGGCAGTCCGTGATATTGCGATATCTATTTTTCTTCTCTTTCAGGCCATCTAAAAGCGGGAATAGGTGACACTGTCTTTTTCGAATTCAGTGATGATCTCATCAGTCAGAGACGGACGGATTTTGGGTATAATCTCAAAAATAGTATCCGTTGTTACCTGGTAATCTTGCTTCGTGGCAAGCTCCTGTTCAAAAGCGAACTGGGCAACCTGCTGGAAGAGATATTCCATATCGGCTGGTGTGAACGGGGATGTCATCTTTTTTACTATACGATCAAGATCTATCTCTCCTGTATGAAGCTTGGAAAGGTAGTGTTCCAGAATAGTTTTTCTCTCATCTTCGTTTAAGCCGCCCACCGGAATAATACAATCAAATCTTCCCGGGCGAAGCAGCGCGGTATCGAGCTGCCTGATATAATTGGTAGCGCAGATGAGGAGTATTTTGTTTCCCTGGTTTTTGAGCTGCGGGACCTGCTTGAGAAATTCATTTGTAATGGACTTGTCAACCCGGCTCGCGTCATCTCGACTCCCCGCGATCTCTTCAAACTCATCGATAAAGATGATAGCTTCTTCCAGGTTTCGTGCCTTTTCCATTATTATACGCAGATTAGCACCCACCTTTTCAGTTCCGTCAACCATCAGCATACTCGGAGCAATCTCAATAAACCACCAGGAAAGGGCCCCGGCTATTGCTTTAGCAAAATGAGTTTTCCCTGTACCGGGGGGTCCAAAGAAAATGATCGTCTTTGGAGGGACTACTCCATGCTTTTTCGAAAGACCTAACTCCGTCAACGGAAGTATAATTTTCCTCTGAACTAGCTGCTTTGGAGGTTGAGAATCAGAGATGGTGTCCCATATTTCTTTTCTGATAGTCTGCGCCCCCATCTCATTGAGGATGTCCCTCCTTTTATAGGCTAAATATTCCTCACTGGCTTGCTCTATATTTTCGAGGAAATCGATGCACGCGACCCGCAATCCTACATCCCGACGGAGTTTTTCAGACATGAGCCATTTATGCTGCAAAATTCTTGGCCACAGGTCAGTGGCAGCATCAGGATCAAATTTTGTGCCGCTGATCTCAAATATTTTACTCACACACAGCTCGGGTGATAGTGCCTCTGTTAAATCTTCATTCATGGTTCTCCTCCCCGCAAGATCCTGGTACTTTTCCGGGTTAATATCCTGTGACAGCCTCAGGAAACAACCGGTAATTTTTTCTAAAAACCAGCTTTCGGGTGATGTAAGTATAAGATAAATGATTTTATGTCAAGGAGAAGGGCAGGCACATGAAGCTCATCTGCGCCAATGCTTTCTGTTGTGCGTGTGAAATTGCTCGACGATACGTTCCATTTCATGAGAAGTGAACAGTCGCCGGAATGGCCATGAATCGGAAAGGTTATAAGAAATCTCCAATCCAGCTTGCGGTATATTCGCAAAGGGTGTTTGGCTTTTCGATCTTTGGCTCCTTAATTTCCCACCTGCCTTTCAAGCCACGTTCACCCGCGGTCATCTCGAAATGGCACATGGCGATGCCCATATCCACACGCTGCAAATCCGCTATGTTTAAGAGTTTGAAAGTGAGGCTGTTGCCGTACCCCCTGGTGCGTTGCATATAGAAGTGCCAGTAATCACCGTCTTTGATAATTCTCCAGGGCTGTTTGTTTGTGGCGGATGGTGCTATCCGCACCATTTCCAGCGGCACTGCATAGGGACCGGCTTCATCAGGCGAGAGAGGAATGCCAAACGTCTCCCGGAAGAATAGATTCCCCCAGTGCCGCCGGTTATGTCCTCCCACAATCTGGCGGATTGTGACCTCCGATTGCTCCTTCTTCAAAATATATCCAACGGAAGTTACCGCAGGCACAACTTCTTCAACAGTCGCGGAAATCTTTTTTGCAAAGCTGCTTCTGGTGAAACTGCCTCCCAGCCAGCATGTGCCGAGCCCCATGTCCGTCGCAAAGAGAATTACGGTTTCCATCATGTAGCCAAAGTCTTCCATGTTCTTCCGGGAAGGTCCCACGGCGCCCACGATAAATCCCGTGGCCCCCTTGATAAAGCCATATGTGCCCAGTCCCTTCAATGCCTTTCGAGCCTGATCAGTCGCTGCTATAAGGTTAAAGCGCACCGCCGTACCGAATGGTCCTGCGCCGGTAGCAGACAGGAAATCGGACAGACGCCCCCTCTCTTCTTCCGCAATGGGCTTATCAATATATCTCCGGCAGGAAAAACGTTTTCGGATGATCTCCGTCACGGGTTCACTGTAAAACATGATTTCTCACCATTCACCTTAATTCCCGAGTATAAAATCCCCCCAACCCCCTTTATAAAAGGGGCGGACGGGAAATTTTCCCCTTAATAAAAGGGAGACTTGAAATCTGGATTCCCATCTTCATGGGAATGACCAGTGGAATACAGTCATCTGTGAGACACTACACTAACTGTCGGACGCGGGCTGACGGGCCGGCACAGTTACGAACATACCACCCACGCATAGGGCGGCCGCGAAAAGCATAACGCCGCGGTACCCCCATCCCTGGGCGATAAGACCGCCGAGCAGCGGCCCTACGGCATTGCACAGATTAAGGGTAGACTGGAATATGCCCCCGGCAGTACCCTTTTCTTTCCCGCCGCGCAATACGATTAGCAAGGCGCCGACATAGAGACATGACCAGGCCACCCCCACGATCACCTGCAATATAACCAGGGAAAGCCGGCTTGTCAAAAAAGCATACGCTATGAACACAAAAACTGAAAGCAGTTGACCATAAAAAAAAGTTTTAAATTCGGAAAACCTCTCGAGCTGGCGCATCACCAGAAATTGCACGACAAAATTAACGCCCCATAAGAGACCGATCCAAAATTTATCGAGGCCAATGGAAACCAGATACAGCGGGAAAATGACCCAGACGGCGCTCGCCCCCAGGTGCCGCAGGAACACGGCAAGGTAAACGCGGTAGTCCCGGCGCATTACAAACCACAGATTGGGAGGTTTGGAGAATTTATACGACGGCACCTTCTGGAAGGCCAGGGAGATGAAAAAGGCAAGCAGGCAAAACAGAAAACTGAGCCAGAAAAGAAGTTTAATATCGCCAACCAGTGCTGAAGCCGCTGCGCCGAAAATCCATCCCAGGGACCCGTAGGAGCTGTATTTCCCCATATTAGCGCCGCATTCAAAAGCGTAGGTGATTGTTGCCCCAACGGCAATGCCGAGGGCAAGGCCCACAGCTCCTCTAACGATAATTAATGCCAGGACGCTGTGCGCCAGGAGCTGGGCAGCAAAGGCCACGCTGCTTATCAAAAGCCCCCACCGCACAAAGAGAAGCCTTCCCAGGTGGTCGGATTTCCAGCCTGAGAAAAGAGAAGAAAATAAGAAGGCGATCCCATAGGCTGCACCGACCAGGCCGACCTCAAAGTCGGACGCCCCTAACTGTGCACCCAGGAGGGGAACAAAGATAAATGAGCTCATCGTAGCGAAGCTGAGAAAAAAATTAACGAGGCCTATGAGCCATCGGTAAGACCAATCCCCTACCTGATCTTCTTTCTCTATAATGACATCCTGTTCTAACATAACTGTTTTCTATCGCATAAATATGGCCGTGATATCAACCCGTGCAAAAACAGAAAAAACCCCGGAAAGGCCTCCGGGGCTCATTGTCTTAATCGCCGAGAACATATTATTTAATTTGTTTCATGCCAGCAGCCGACACCTTGCTTTTTGAACGGGTCTTTTGCTCTTTTGCGATGCGCATGGTTTTGGCGATTTCCTTGGGAGTGACGCTTTTTCTGATCTTTTCCATCTTCTCCATGACCTCCTGGAAGCGAAGCCCTTCCGCCGCGCTTATCCACTCCAGGCTTAGCCTTTCGGTGCGGAGGCCCAACTTTTCCATCTTCTTCCAGATGCGTTTGATACGCCGCTCCGTCCACTGATTGGCGTTCATGTAGTGGCAGTCGCCGATGTGACAGCCCGATACCAGCACTACGGGAGCCCCCTTGGCGAAAGCGCGCCAGATGAACTTCTCGTGCACCCTTCCGGAACACATGGTCCGGATCAGGCGGGTGTTGGGCGGATAGTGAAGTCGCGAGACACCGGCAAAATCGGCGCCCGCATAGGAGCACCAGTTGCACGCGAAGACCGGTATCCTGTCGGCCGCATCCTCTTCCAGGACGGCGTCAATCTGAGCCTCGATCTGCGCGTCAGTGAAATGATTCATCGTGATGGCCATGGTGGGACATTCGGCCGCGCATGTGCCGCACCCCGCGCATGCCGCTTCGGTGACTTCCGCCGCCATCTTTGCCTTTGTATCGACGCTGATGGCATTGTACGGGCACACCTTTGCACACAGGCCGCAGGAGTTGCACAGTTCGGAGTCAACTTCTGCTGTGATCGCCTCCACAGTGAGCGAACCGGGATTCATGAGGCGCATGGCCCGGGCAGTGGCCGCAGAGGCCTGGGTGACGGAATCTTTTATGTCTTTGGGACCTTCGGCGCAACCGGCAAAGAATATCCCCCGTGTCGCCGCATCCACAGGCTGCATCTTCGGGTGGGCTTCCATGTAGAAGCCGTCCGATGTTGTCTGGAGCGCCAGCATCTCCTGAATAACCTTCATGTCCGAAGGCGGTTCGAGGCCTACAGCAAGGACGACCATTTCGGTATGGTGGCTCTCCAACTCATTGGTCGCCGTGTTTTCCACTGTCAGTATAAGATCCCCAGTTGCGGGGTCCTGTTTTATGTCGCCGGGAAGGCCCCGGATGTAACGGACACCCATACCCTTGCTTCGCCGGAAGAGATCCTCGAATCCCTTGCCGAAGGCCCGGATGTCAATATAGAAAACCTTCACTTCTATGTCCGGATAGTGTTCTTTGAGCATGATCGTGCTCTTCACAGTGTTCATGCAGCAGACATTCGAGCAGTAAGGCCGGCCCCGCCGCTGGGATCGGGACCCCACGCACTGGATAAAGGCGACGGACTTAGGAATCTTTCCATCCGTCAGGCGGATGACCTTGCCGCTGGTAGGTCCGCCGGCATTGATAAGGCGCTCCAGTTCCATGCTCGTCAGTACATTCTCGTAACGGGTGTAACCATACTCATCGAGGATAGTCGGATCATAGACCTCCATCCCGGTGGCCACGATGATTGTACCGACGTCGAACTCCATCTCCTCATCGTTCATGTCGAAGTCGATGCAGTGTTTCTTGCATTTCTCGATGCATTTTCCGCAGATGATGGGATTGTGGCCCAGGCACCGGGTGATATCCACGGCAAAAGCCCCCGGCACTGCCTGTGGAAAAGGCGAATAGATGGCCCGGCGGGAGCTCAGGCCCATGTTGAACTCATCGGGAATGATGACCGGGCAGACCTCAACGCAGTCGCCGCAGGCCGTGCACTCCTTCTCCTTCACATACCTCGACCTCTTCAGTATGCGCACGTGAAAGCTGCCCACGAACCCCGTGATCTCTTTCACCTCACTCATCGTCAGCAGCGTAATGTTGGGATGCCGACCGGCATCCGTCATCTTCGGACCGAGTATTCAGATGGAACAGTCCATAGTGGGAAAGGTCTTGTCGAGCCTCGCCATAATGCCGCCGATGCTCGGCTGTTTTTCGACGAGTATCACCTTGTAGCCTGCATCAGCCAGATCAAGCGACGCCTGGATGCCCGCCACGCCGCCGCCTATGACAAGGGTTACGGGCGTAACGGGAACCTTCATTTCCTTTTGCGCATCAAGCAGGCGGACTCTCGCCACGGCGGAGCGCACCAGATCCTTTGCTTTGGTAGTGGCCTCCTTGGCAGCATGGCCGTGCACCCATGAGCATTGCTCACGGATGTTCGCCATCTCCAGGAGGTAGGGATTCAGTCCCGCCTCACTGACGCACTGCCGGAACGTCGCCTCATGAAGCCGCGGCGAGCAAGAGGCAACCACTACCCGGTCGAGAGAGTATTCCTGTATGTCGTTCTTGATCTGGTTCTGGCCGGGCTCGGAGCATGTGTAGCCCTGGTTCCGGCAAATCGTGACGTCCGGCAGTTTGCCCGCATACGCAGCTACTGCGTCACAATCGACAACGCCTGCGATATTCGATCCGCACTGGCATACATAGACGCCTATTCTGATTGTGTTGTTTTGTTTTAATTCTTCCATTCATCGCCCTCTTTATCCAAACCTCTATATTACTCGATCTGGTCGGCCAGAACGGACACCAGATCCCGTATTTCCATTTGTATCTTCTTCCCATGCATCAACGGATCACGTATGGTGCAGGTGAGATGGATCATGCATTTGGGACATGCCGTAACGAGAAGGTCCGCACCGGTTGCCCGCGCCTCCTGGAGTCTCTGCACCTGAATCTGTTTGGAGGAGGCATCACAATTGATGAAGCCGCAATTGCCGCAGCACAAAGCACCCCTGCCCGAGTGTTCCATTTCCTGGAACTCCATTTCCGGAATGAGGCCGAGCAACTCCCTCGGTCCGGCATAGCGGTTCAGCATGCGCCCAAGCCTGCATGGATCCTGGAAGGTGACTTTCCGCTTAAGCGGTCGGAAGGCCGTGCTACCAGGCTGCATTTCCCGCTGGAGGAGGTCTAAGAGCAAGGTGACTCTAATGTCAAAACCCGGGATGATACGCGGCATGTGTTCACTTAAGACCTGGAAACACTCAGGGCAAGAGACTATAATCTCTTTCACCCCGGCATCCTTGAAGGATGTGTAGTTCAGCCGGCAGAGCGCTTCAAAATTTTCAATATCCCCGGACCAGAGCAGGTCGTGTCCGCAGCATCTTTCATTCGGCAGGAGAACAGGCTTGATGTCCAGGAAGTTCAGCAGCCGTACGCTGTCTCTCGCTATAGAGAGGGTATCCACATCGATGCCTGCAAAGAAGACATTGAAATATGGCGCGCATCCGGTAAAAAATGCCACGTCTCCTGACGAAGCTACTTTAATGCCTGGATCCAGCCAGTCGAGACGGTTCTGCTTGAGGTGCGGGGCAGTCATCATCCTCATCCAGGAATGAATGGCGCCGTCGTGGGCGCGATAGCCCTTCAAGCCTTTTGTTTTGGCCAACAGCGCGCGCATTTCCATGATGAACCGATTGAAATCAACGCCCGATGGGCAGCGTTCACGGCATAAGCCGCAGGTCAGGCATTCCCAGACCGAATTTTCGATGTAGGCCTCGTCCTGGCGCTCGGAGATCACTTTGTGAGCCAATAATCTGGGGGAGTACTCCTTGCCTGACAGCCTTCGCGGGCACGAAGCCGTGCACTTGCCGCACTCCAGGCACTGGTAAAGCGACATTTCCACAATCATCTGATCGATCTTCGGGTCGTTCAACTCTTCACTGCCTCCCGTTTCCGGCCGTTCTTTGCCATGAGTGGACCCAGCTTCTCCATCTCTTTCGTGAAATTCCATAAAGTCTGAACCAGTTTTTCTTTTTCATGGGCGCCAAAGGTGCGCTCCACCAGCCGTTCCTGGCGGATCCCAAGAAGGTGAAGTATCCTGCGGACACGGTGCACATTTTCATGGCCCACCTCAGGCCCCGGGCCGTAGCGGCAATCCTCGTCCGTGCATTCCAGGAGTATTACACCGTCTGCACCAAACTCAAAGGCCCTCAGGATCAGCGCCTGATTGATGCGGCCGATGCACATCACCCGTATCAGGTGGAAGTTCGCAGGCATGCTCATCCCCGTCATCCCCGCTGCGTTGTAGCAGGCGAAAGGACTCCAGTTGCAGCATATTCCCAAGATGCGGAGAGGTTCCATATCATAACTTCCTGGCCAGTGCGCCCACAACGATCTCTTCCAGGAGGCGATTGGTAAAGTAGGGCATGTCCATGGCAGTCACTGGACAGCGTCCGACACAGCCGCCGCACCCGACACAGTTATAGCGCAACACTTCCGCCGTGTAAAAGCCGCGCTCATTGGCAACAAGTTTTACGGCGTCAAAAGGACAGATCTCGACGCAGCGGCCGCAGCCGCGACATCTCTTTCTATCCACCTTGGGACTGAGCTCATGGTCTTTCAAAAAGGCCTCTGCTGCCGTAGTTGCCACGTGCGCGGCCAGGGCAGCTCCTGCCTGGAAAGCCGTCACCCTCTTGAGTGTCCTGGGCATTACCCGGTAGACGCCAATCTGGGGGCTATGGAAAAATTTAAAGTTGTAGCGATAAAATTTCTTGAGGCCGAACATCCCCTCGGGAATTGCAAGAGGAAGGACGTTCATGTCAGCAAGACACACTATATCCGCATGGAAATTCTTGCGAACACCATCTTCACGCACGGTCACCGTAAAATCGCCCAAGTGTCCCTTGATTCCTTCGATAAGAGCTTCCTCTACGTGCGTGATAGAATCCTCAGCGATCCGGCTGACAGGTCTTTTACGGACCTCCGCGGGCACTTTCTGGTCACCCTTGAGACTGCAACGATGGACCAGGCGCACCTTGAATCCCTGCATGTTCAGGTTAAGGGCGCAGCTCAGGCCCACTTCCGAACCGCCCAGAATCAGTATCCGGTTCCCAATTTTCGTTGTGCTCTGGCGGAGCGGCCCCATGACCCGGGCGCGAATGAAGGCCTCCCTCAGAAAATTACGCATTCTTTCTACAAGCATCTCTTCAGACAGATCCGGAGAACCCAGGTGATCCCTGATGTTGATCGTCTCAAACCGGCAGCGGTCAAGGCCATGCCTTTCAAACAGATGGATGCGGGCGCGGTTTCTCTGATCGTTACAGGAAATGCACTGAAACTCCAGGGGACAGCACACACAGGAGGCCAGAATGACCCTCCCCAGCCTGTGTTCCCTCACAGCGGCGGCAATCTGGTCGGCGCCCCGGGGATGGCAGGCCGAAAAAATCAGCTCACTGTGCATCACTCCGGGCGTCCTCAGCGCCATATCCCGGATGCGCTCAAGGGCAGCAGGTGTTGCCAGGGTTCCATTGCATGTGCACGTGAATACCCCGAACCGCACTTCCTCTTCAGAAGCGATTGTGACCGGCTGGCATGGAACACTGTTGGTCCGCAGAGAAGAGCAGTCCGCCATGGCCTGGCCCGCCGAGGCGCTGCCTGCGATCAAAACATTGACGAGGTCCGTAGCGCTCCGGAAGTCGCCCACGCGGTACACGCGTTCCTTATCGGCTAAGTCCAGGTGCGCAATCTCTTCGTCGCCGGCCACAATGACCGCGGGACTGGAAACGGTCATGAGCTCTCTCGGCTTGAAATGATTGATGGCCCCTATGTCATTGCAGACGGTTTCACAGACCCGGCACTCGCAGCAGGAGCTGCAGTGAAGGCAGCGTGAGGCTTCTGCGACCGTCTGTTCCGCGGTTAATCCCAGTTCCACTTCTTTAAAATCCCGACTTCTCGCTGTCGCCTGCCTGCGTGACATTTCCGGTCGAAATTTTCGGGGAGTATCCTCGAAAATTTCCAAATGTTCGCCGGCGCCGCGAGATTCATCAGGGAGCGCTCCCCACGCAGGAGACGTGCCCGTAAGATATTCCACGGCCCGTGCGGCGGCCCGGCGGCCCTGAGACATGGAGCCTACAACTGTATCGGGTCCTGTCACCGCATCCCCGGCGGCAAAAACGCCCGCCTGTGAGGCCGAGAGACGCACATCCACATTAATCGTCCCGGACTGGCCCGTAATCAGCTCTTTTCCGAGCCCCGTTTCTGACAGGGACGGCTGTTGTCCAATTCCAATAATTACAGTATCTGCCGGCCGGAAAAACTCTGAACCTTTGACCGGTTCCGGTCTTCTTCGTCCGCTTTCATCGACGGCGCCCTGCTTCATGCGGATCATGTCAAGGCCGGTCACCCTTCCTCTTCGGGAAACAATCCGGACGGGCGCCGCAAGGTATTCAATCTTTACTCCTTCCTCTTGCGCTCTCCGTATCTCCGATCCGTGTGCCGGCATATCGCTGCGCTTACGGCGGTAACAGATGGTGACGGATTCGGCTCCCAGCCGGACAGCGGACCGGGCCGCATCAATGGCGGAGTTGCCGCCACCGATGACAACTACATTGCCCCGGATGTTCGGCTTGCCGCCGGTGTTGAGTTTCTTCAGCATCTCCAGGGCTCCATATACACCTTTCGCATCTTCACCGGGAATATTGAGGCGGAGGTCCCGGTGGGCCCCGGTACACAGAAGGACAGCATGGAAACCCTGATCAATCAGATCTCTGATGGAGCGGACCGGTGCGCCTGTGCGTATCTCTACACCGGCATCTTCAATGGCCTGTATTTCGGCATTCAGGACGGCACGGGGAAGTCTGAAGGCATTGATTCCCATCCGTAGTATTCCTCCCGCTTCGCGATGGGCCTCAAATATGGTTACGCTGAAACCCTCCCGGTTGAGGAAGTAGGCGGCCGTAAGGCCGGCGGGACCGCCGCCGACTATGGCCACTCTTTCCGGCCTTCCCGGCTTTTGAGTGCCCGGCAGCCGGGGCCGGCGCTCCGCCATTTCACGATCGGCAAGAAAACGTTTGATACTGCAGATGGCCACTGCCTGGTCCAGCGAACTGCGGAGACAGGCATCCTCGCAGGGGTGGTGGCAGACGCGCCCGCATATGCCCGGCAGGGGATTGTCCTGCCTGATGACATCAAGTGCCTCGTCAAATCGCGAGGCCGCAGTCAGCGCCACATAGGCCTGAACGTTCACGCCGAGGGGGCAACTTATCCTGCAGGGAGCGGGCTTGCGCTTATCCAAATCAAGGGCCCGGGAAGGGCAGTAGGCCGGTGTTCTTCGCAGGGGAGGATGACTCGAATCCTGAAGGGGACACACATCCATACAGCGCCCGCATCCGGTGCACAGGTCGTAGTCTACATATACGGGGTCTTGAGTGATGACGGCCCGATAACCATCGGGACCCCGCTTGATGGCCTCGATGCGTGCATGGGTTAAGGCGGTAACCAGGGGATGACGCGTTACCTGCAGGTACAGCGGGCGGAACTGGAAATCCAGATCCTCAGGGTAATCTGTAAAGGGCGCGGCTCCCCCGGGGTGTTCCAGGAAGTGAATCGCTTTCGTGACCCAGACCAAGGGCAGGCCGGATTGCGAGAGGTCCTGCGCCACCTTAAGGGCGCCGTAACCGGAGCCTACCAGGAGAACGGCTTTTTTCAGGTTGCTGGTTGAGGAACTCCTATGCATCACTAATCCCTTGCCAACCTGCCCTGTTTTGCCCGGCTCTTGAGGGTAGCCTTGCCGTATTCACTGCCGCGCTCGAAGGCCCGTGTATTCATTTCCCTCGTTGGTGCCGGCACAGATGTCAGCATGGCTTTGCGCAAAGCCGCCGCGCTTACTAAATCATATATGGCAGCAAGAAATCCGAGCATAACGATGTTCGCCATCATTTTATTGCCCAGCTCTTCGGCGAAGCGGGTCGCCGGTATATTGTATGCGGTGACGTCCGGAGAAATGTCCTTTGTCCGTACAAGATCCGCATCCAGAAGCAGCATGCCGCCGTTACGCAGACTGCCGATATTCTTGGAATAGCCTTCCTGGCTCAGACAGATCAAGACATGCGGCTCCTTTATGTAAGGGAAAAGGACTTCCTCTTCGCTGATAATAACCTGGGCCGAGCAGGCGCCGCCCCTGGCCTCCGGTCCGTAGGCCTGCGTCATGGTGGCAAATTTTCCGTCGTGAAGGGTAGCTGCCGTTCCGAGGATGTCGCCAGCCATGATGACCCCCTGTCCACCGAAGCCCGTTATAAGAATGTGCTTTTCATTATTCATGATAGTATATCTCATCACCCTGCCTGATTTTCCGGCACGATAGTGCCTTCAAAATCCGGCCAGTCCCCGATCCGATTCTTGCAGCTCAACTGATAGTTATCCATAAATGTCGGCCTTTCCGTGTCCACAAATTTTCCCACCACAATATTGCTGCCGAAGTCTATGGGCGCCTCTTTCGGGTCGATATCATTGCGAATGACGGAACGCTCATGATAAAATTTTAGAGTCTCCAGGGCAGTCCCTATCTTGTTACGGCGCCCGAAGGAGGTGGGGCAGGGAGTCAGTATCTCGACGAACCCGAAACCGCGCTTCTGCATTGCCTCAGTAATGGAGTTTGTGAGTCTGCGTATATGCAAAGATGTCCAGCGTGCGACGTAAACCGCCCCGCATGCAGCGGCCAGATAACAGAAATTGAACGGTTCCTCCGGACAGCCCGTGACGCTTGTGGTAGTCTTCGCCCCGAAAGGCGTGCTGGGAGCGAGTTGCCCGCCAGTCATCCCATAGTTTAAGTTGTTTACGCAGATGACGGTGATGTCAATGTTCCGCCGGGCCGCATGGATGAAATGATTGCCCCCTATAGCAAGCAAGTCACCGTCACCGGAGACGACGAGCACCTTCAGTTCCGGTCTTGCCAGCTTCAGGCCTGTGGCGAATGGCAGGGCACGGCCGTGCGTTGTGTGAAAGGAATCCAGGCGGATATATCCGGCCATCCGCGCGGTGCAGCCGATACCGGAAACTATGGCAGTCTTGTCCAGGTCGTAGCCTGATTTCTGAATGGCTGCCATCACAGACCCGAAAACGGTGCCAATGCCGCACCCGGCGCACCATATATGGGGAAGCCGCTCACTCCGGATCAATTCTTCCATGGGATGCCGCGGCACAGTCTTTTCTGCCTTTTTCGTCTTCATTTTTCCCCCTTTATAGCGTCTTTAATGGCGCTTAAGATGGTTGCAGGATGGATTATGGAACCGCCCAGGTGGGACACCAGATGGACGGGACACGCGCCTCCGGCACACCGCTGCAATTCAAGAACCATCTGGCCTGCGTTAATTTCAGGCATAATGAGGGCGCGCACCCGGCTGGCTACGTCTCTGATAAGTGTTTCGGGAAAGGGCCATACCGTTTCCAATTTGATAAGTCCCGCGCGTATGCCTCCGCTTCGCGCATCGCGCACGGCATGTCTGGCAGACCGCGCACTGATCCCGTAAGCAACTACAACGACATCAGCATCATCGAGGCAAATATTTTCCGTCCGGATAATCTTGTCCCTGTTGCCTACGATTTTCTGGATCAGGCGATTGACCATCTGCGCCTGTGTCTTCTCGTCCATTCCCGGATAACCGCGCTCATCATGCGTCAGACCTGTGATGTGGATCCTGTAGCCATCACCGCAGTTGGCCATGGGGGCGACCCCGTCCGGATCCGGGTGATAGGGCAGATAATCGTGTGGAGATACCTTGGGTTTCCGCCGCCCGACAAGCTCGATTTCCTCCCTCCGTGGGATGACGACGCGCTCGTTCATGTGACCGACCACCTCGTCTGCCATGATCATGACGGGTATACGGTACTGCTCGCTGAGGTTGAATGCACGGACGGTCAGGTCAAACATTTCCTGAGGACTGGACGGAGCAAGCGCAATGACCTCGTAATGGCCGTGTGACCCCCAGCGGGCCTGCATCATATCCCCCTGGCCGACGAGCGTCGGGAGTCCCGTAGAAGGCCCCGCCCTCTGCACATTACAGATCACACACGGTGTCTCCGTACAGATTCCGAGACCGATATTCTCCATCATCAGGGAAAAGCCCGGACCAGACGTGCTGGTCATGGCCTTCACGCCTCCCCAGCTTGCGCCCAGGATAGCCGCCATGGATGCAATCTCGTCTTCCATTTGTATATATATGCCACCGAGTTCCGGCAGCCTGCGAGACATGCGCTCGGCAATCTCCGTTGCCGGGGTAATCGGATACCCTGCGAAAAATCGGCAGCCCGCAGCCAGAGCGCCCTCGCAGCAGGCATAATCACCGTTCATGAAATATGTCCCCGTCAATACGGCCTTGTCAGCCATGCAGCTCTCCTCGAATAACAGATACTTCTTTAAACGGCATGCGGTAAGTTCTCTGCCTCACTTATTCTTCCTTCGAGACCGGGCCGTTTCACCCTGCATCTCTTCAGTTGCCTCTATAGAGTATATTGCAAATTCCGGACACAGGGCCTCGCAGAAATGGCAATTGACACATTTTGACTCGTCTATGACTGCCGGCGTATGATAGCCTCTTGCATTAAAAGTCTGAGACATGCCAAGCACATCGCGCGGACAGTATGCGACGCAGAATTCGCACCCTTTGCATCGATCCTCAATAATGATTACCTTCCCCCTGCTCGCCTTGATGCTCTCCAGATCCAGGGGTTTTCTCCAGTATTTCATGCGACAACTCCTCTCTTCAAACGCATGTCCTTGAAGGATTCAATGAATCAAGAAAATTTATATATGAGAAATGACTGTATATGTCAATAGCCCATGTAGTCTTCAACTCTATGCCGTAATATCCAGAAGATACGGATACACAGGGGAAACACTTGTTAAGATATGCCGCGAGACAAAGAAATGCAGGCATAATACCGCATGCTCTTCCTTGGCAGGAGATGTATTTTTCGTCATTTCCTGATATAATGATTGACAATGCTTACTATGAAAATCTTGAGCACGGCTGATCACTTTGATCAAAACTCGCAAGGAATTAAAGTGCAGTAAGGGAAGGAGGGTTATCATGGATACATATGACATTTGCATTGGCGGATCGTTTCAAAAAACCGACAAATTTCTGAAAGTCGCCAACCCGTTTAACAATGAGGTCTTTGCTGAGACATATTTGGGCCGCGAAGCTGATCTGGAAGAAGCCATCTCAAAAGCTCAGTCGGCTGAAAATGTCATGAAGGGACTAAGCTCTTTCGAGCGATTTGAGATTCTCAGGTACATTGCCAATACTCTTATGCAGAGGAAAGACCGTTTATCAAGGGTGCTGGCACAGGAGTCGGGAAAACCTCTGATATATGCAGGCGCCGAAGTTGACCGCTCCAGCCAGACGTTTCTCATCGCGGCGGAAGAATCGAAGAGGCTTCCCAAAGAATATTTAAGCCTTGACTGGACTCCCGGCGGTAAAGACAAGGAAGGGCTCGTAAAATATTTTCCCGTGGGCCTCGTGGCAGGCATCTCCCCTTTTAACTTCCCGATGAATCTGGCCGCGCACAAGATCGCCCCGGCCATAGCAGCGGGTTGTCCCATCATCTTGAAACCGGCATCGGCGACACCGCTGTCCACACTGGAACTCGCAAAAATCATCGACGAGACTTCCTTGCCGAAAGGAGCGCTCTCAGTTATTCCGATGGATCGAACGACGGGGATGAAGCTTGTGACTGATGAGAGGTTCAAGCTCCTCACATTCACAGGTTCTCCGGAGGTAGGATGGAAAATGAAGAAAGAGGCGGGCAAGAAAAAGGTGGTCCTCGAACTTGGCGGGAATGCCGGCGTCATTGTATGCGGAAGTGCCGATGTCGACTTTGCCGTGAGGAGGTGCATTGTCGGCGGCTTCGCCTATTCGGGGCAGGTCTGCATTCATACCCAGAGAATCTTTGTGGAAAGAAAGATTTTTGATGAATTTTTGGAGAAATTCGTTGTGAGCGCACAGAGCTTAAGATTCGGTGACCCGCTCATACCCGAAACGCAGATCTCTGTCATGATCGATGAACCGAATGCGAAACGAGTCGAAGACTGGGTGAGAGAGGCGGTAGGCAACGGTGCAAAGATCCTCTGTGGGGGCAAAAGACAGGGAGCATTTTGCGAACCAACCGTGCTCACAAACACGAAGAAATCGATGAAGGTCAACTGTCTCGAGGTTTTCGGGCCAGTGGTTACCATAGAACCTTATACAACCATTCAAGAAGCAGTCCATATGGTAAATGATACGAACTTCGGATTACAGGCTGGAATCTTCACTCATAACATGAATGAAATAAACTACGCGTTTATAAACCTGGAAGTCGGAGGCGTCATTGTCAATGACGTTCCCACATTCCGTGTAGATCACATGCCCTATGGGGGTATAAAGGATTCAGGTCTGGGAAGGGAAGGCCTAAAATATGCCATCCTGGATATGATGGAGCCGAAGATACTGGTTACGGATGCGCGTTAACATAAATGAAACCCCCTCGCATTTGAGACTGAATCGTCGCTGTCTGTTATTGTGAACAGCCAAAAGGGGTGTGTTAGGCTCCTATTGTTTAGGCCGTTTCACTCACTCGCAGTGACATTGCGATGCAGTCTCGCGAGGGGGAATACAAATAATCTTTCCACCCCTCCCTTATCCTATGGCCTTGCCGCCCCGCTCGCCCGTGCGGATGCGCACTACCTCGTAAAGATCCGAAACGAATATCTTCCCGTCTCCGATCTCTCCCGTCCGGGCCCCCTTGATGATCGCCTGAATCGCCGGCTCCACAAAATCCTCATTGCAGGCTATCTCCAGCTTTATCTTCTTCAACAGGCTCCCTACCTCCTTGGCCCCGCGGTAGATCTCCGTCAGTCCCTTCTGCCTGCCCCGTCCGAGCACATTCGATACGGTTACTAAATTTACCTCCACGTCCTCCAGCGTCTTCATCACCTCGTCCAGTTTGTGGGGCTGTATTATGGCGACTATATATTTCATATTCGTTAACCTCCTTATTCTATAACCGTGTAGGCGGCTTCACTCTGCTGGGTCAGGTCAAGGCCGATGATTTCATCCTTCTTTTCCACCCTCATACCGACTAAAGCATCCACAAATTTGAAAAGTATCCAGGTCATCACAGCCGCAAAAACAGCGGCTACAATAACAAGCATTATCTGAACCAGGAACTGATGGACGTTGCCGAAGAACAAACCGTTCGCACCGGCTTCGTTCACAGCCTTTTCGGCAAAGAGTCCTGTTGCTATTGTTCCCCATATACCGCCGACGCCGTGAATACCGAAAACATCGAGGGCGTCATCATACTTGAATGCCGCCTTCACCTTGGCAATGGCGATATAGCAGAAGACACTGACGAGAATACCGATGAATATGGCATTCATGGGATTCACAAATCCGCAGGCCGGCGTAATGGCGACGAGGCCTGCAACCGCGCCTGTTGCCGCCCCCAGGATAGTCGGGGCGCCGTGCTGCTGCCATTCAATAAGCGCCCAGGTCAATCCCGCAGCAGCCGTTGCCGTATTGGTCGTGACAAAGGCATTTGCTGCCAGTTCGTTCGCCGCCAGGGCGCTCCCGGCGTTGAATCCGAACCAACCAAACCAGAGTAGTGCCGCCCCCATCACCGTAAAGGGAAGATTATGCGGACGGAAGGACCGCTCCTGATAGCCGATCCTCTTACCGATCAGTATTGCCATAACCAGCGCCGATACCCCGGAACTGGTATGGACGACGATGCCACCCGCAAAATCCAGGGCGCCAAGGTTTTTCAGCCAGCCGCCCATTCCCCAGACCCAGTGGCCTAAAGGATCATAGACAAAAGTCGCCCAGAGAATCGTAAACAGAAGGAAGGCAGAAAATTTTATCCGTTCCGCAAAGGCGCCGACAATCAAAGCAGGTGTGATGACTGCAAACATGCACTGAAAGATCATGAAAACGCTGTGGGGGATAGTCGCGGCATAATCGGGATTCGGCTGTCCTCCTACGCCCCTCAGTCCTACCCAATCGAACCCTCCGATGATTCCTATGCCGGTATCCGGACCGAATGTTAAAGAGTATCCATATAAGATCCATTGCAGGCTGATAACGCACAAGATGATGAAACACTGCATCAACAGGGAAAGAACGTTTTTCCGCCGCACCAGACCGCCATAGAAAAATGCCAGTGCAGGCACCGTCATGAGTAAAACCAACGCTGACGATGCCAATACCCATGCTGTATCGCCCGAATTCATAATACGTACCTCCTGATTCTTGAAATCCATTTTCAATGGGTACAATAGCAATTAGGGTGCCATGAATAAAAGTTATTGATTATATTAGTTAATGTGCTATAAGAGCGGCGGCGGGCATGAATCAATGTGACACTTTTGTACCATATGAATATGGGTTTGACAAAAATGTAATTCCCGTGCACCTGTCAGCATCAGACCATCTTTTTCGTTTGACACAGAGGCCGCATCTAACTAATAATGACGCAAATATTTTTTCAAAAGGTGGAAGATCATAGTGAGGGCTGACGATGGACTGCCATTCCTCCTGCGATTTGAGAATGTGGCGGATTACAGGGATGGCGAGGTGTGGATATTAGACAGGCGAAATTATCCTGCTAAAGAAGAGTTCGTCCGCTGCACGGACTATCGAGAGGTTGCCCAGGCCATCGCCGGCATGGTAACGCAGAGCGGGGGACCCTGGCTGGCGGCTGCTTACGGAATGGTATGTGCGGCGAGAGAGGTGCGCAGTCTTTCTGCAAAGAAGGCGAAGGAGAAGTTGAAACGTGCGGCGGACGTGCTGATTTACGCCCGTCCTACCACCTCGGCAAATATGAAGACCCACATCATGCGAATTCTCAAGGTGGCTGAGGACGCCATCGACCGGGGAGAGGACGCAGAATCTGCTGTTTATGCTTATGCGCAGAAGAATCTGGAAAACCGCTACCGCAATTCGCGCCAGATTGCAACGTATGCCGTGGATCTGATGCCGGATGACGTTAGCATACTTACCCAGTGTTACGCAGAAACCCTCATCGGTTTCGTGCTTCTGGTATCTCAGGAGAAGGGTAAAAAAATATCTTTGATCTGCCCGGAGACCAGACCGTATCTCCAGGGGGCCAGATTGACAGCCAGCGTGGCCTGCGACATGGGCGTGCCGGTAACGGTTATTACCGACAATATGCCCGCGTATATCCTGTCTAAAGGAATGGCACAGGTGTTCATGTCCGCCGCAGACGTGATCACGCTGGACGGTTACGTCGTCAACAAGATAGGCACCTTTCAGATAGCCCTGGCGGCTCATTTTCACGGTGTACCTTATTATGCTTTGGGGACACCGTCTGCAGGAAACCCTGACATATCGAAAGTGGAGATTGAAGAGAGAGACCCTGAGGAGACGGTGCATGCCATGGGCATCCGCACGGCTAAGGACGGTGTGAAAGGTTATTATCCTGCTTTTGATGTCACACCCCCTCTGTTGATACGTGCTGTGGTTACACCGAAAGGGGTCTTTCCCCCATTTGACTTGAAAGGATATTTTTCATAGATACGCTCTAAGAGGTTTGCATGTTATACGAGGAAGCTCGAAAGGCATTACTTAAATGCGTCTTAAGGCTTTACCAGAAAGGTCTTATTCAGTTGAATTCGGGCAACGTGAGCGTCCGTGTTTCTAACGAACATCTCGCGATTACACCGACGGGGATATCCTACGATGACATGTCAGAAGAGGATCTGGTTGTCATTGACCTCAATGGTGGCGCGGTTGAAGGTAAATATAAGCCATCTTCCGAGACGCCCATGCATACAACTGTCTATAAGAATATGCCCGATGTGAAGGCCATCGTACACACCCACTCACCGTTCGCACTGGCCTTTGCTACAGTGGGAAGAAGCATTCCTGTCATCAGCACGGAAGGATTAGCGGTACGCGGGCCCATACCGGTTGCCGATTATGCATGTCCGGGCACGGAGGCACAAGGGTGGGCTGCGATTAAGGCCATGAAGGGACCGCCATATGTGATGGGGACTTTGCTCAAGAACCACGGCGTCCTCGTCACAGGAGCAAGCCTGTCCCATGCATATTCAATAGCCTGTCGAATCGAGATGGCAGCAAAGGTTTTTTTCCTGGCTCTACAGATAGGCGAACCCGATGTCCTTACAGATGACCAGATTAAGGAGATCAGGAGCGTATATTTAAGAAAATAGAGGAATGTGTCCCTATCTCTTGCGAGGTTAGCGCTAATGATAGATTTCTTTAAAATGAGCGGTAGCGGAAATGATTTTATCCTGATCGATAACAGGGATAAATCCCTTACTGTCGAAAACATCGCAGAATTTGTAAGAACCGTATGTGAACGGAAAGTATCGGTGGGCGCGGACGGATTGATCATAATCGAAGATTCCCAGTGCGCCGATTTCCGATGGCGGTTTTTTAACGCCGACGGCAGCGAAGTGGATATGTGCGGCAACGGAGCCAGATGTGCCGCCCGTTTCGCTTACATCAGAGGGATCGCAAAAGAAAAAATGTCCTTCGAGACCGGGGCAGGTATCATCCACGCCGAGGTCAGGGGAGATGTAGTAAAACTGAGATTAACAGATCCGCAGGCCATGAAGATCAACATTTTGATTATGCTCGAAGAGCGACCGCTTGAAGTCAGCTTCATCAATACAGGCGTCCCCCATGTCGTTCTTTTCGTTCATGGTCTGGACAGGTACGATGTATTTAACATGGGCAGGAAGATTCGCTACCACAAGGAATTCCAACCGGAGGGCACGAATGCGAACTTCATGGAAGTCATAGATAGGCGCACCATCAGGATCAGGACGTATGAGAGAGGCGTAGAAGATGAAACCCTGGCCTGCGGAACCGGTGCAGTCGCATCTGCCCTAATATCCTCCTCGCGGGGACTGGTGGAATCGCCGGTTGACGTGAGGGTAAAAAGCGGGGAGACATTGAAGATATATTTCCAAAAAATGGATCAGGGTTTTGAGGATATTTATCTTGAAGGAAAAGCCAATGTGGTTTATGAAGGGCGCGTCTGGGACGAGGCTTACAAGCGCTGAGAAGCTTAAACAGATAATAACCGGAGGTGTTTCGTTTTGCAGATTGCCGACCGACTGAAAAAGATTCCACCTTACCTATTTGTGGAGCTGAGAAAAAAGATTAACAAGGCGAAGGCCGAGGGCATTGACGTCATCAGTCTGGCCATCGGAGATCCCGTGGAACCAACGCCGGACTCAATCATTGATGAGCTCTGCAAGAAAGCGCGGGACCCGGAAAATCACCGATACCCGACGGATGAGGAAAAAGGCATGCTCGCTTTCCGGCAGGAGATTGCCCGGTGGTACAACACGAGATACGGGGTATCTCTCGATCCGGGAATGGAAATCCTCGGTCTCATCGGCTCCAAAGAAGGCTGCCATCACTTCGTCCTGGGCTGCATAAATCCCGGCGATACCGTGCTGATGACGGATCCCGGATATCCGGCCTACCGTGCAAGCATCCTGATGGGCGGCGGTGTTCCTTACAACGTGCCGATTCTGGCAGAGAATAGATATCTCCCCGTATTCGAAGACATCCCTACGGATGTCGCAAAAAAGGCGCGGGGGATATTCCTCAACTACCCCAATAATCCCACTGGCGCCTGCGCAACAAGGGGATTCTTCGATCGCCTGGTGGAATTTGCCAGGCAGTTTGACATCGCCGTCTGCTATGACAATCCCTATGGTGAAATCCTCTTTGATGGACAGGAGCGCCTGAGTTTTCTCATGGCCAGCGGGGCCAAGGACGTAGGGGTTGAGTTAAATTCCCTTTCCAAACTCTTTAATATGACGGGCTGGCGGATCGGGATGGCCGTCGGTAACGTCGACATCATTTCCGCCATGAGCAAGGTTAAAGAAAATACCGATTCCGGCATCTTTAATCCTATCCAGTACGCGGGGCTCCATGCCCTGAAATACGAAGCAAAGAACATAGACCGCATGCTCAAGATCTACGGACGGCGGCGGGAGATGGTGCTCGAAACACTCAGGCGCATCGGGATAGTCTTTGATGCTCCGAAAGGGACATTCTATTTATGGGTGCCCGTGCCCCGCGGTATGAAATCTCTCGAATTTACAAACCTGCTGTTTGATAAAGCAGCCCTTGTCGTAGCGGCGGGTACGGCGTACGGCCAGTATGGTGAAGGTTACATCAGGATAGCTCTTACGGTATCGGATGCAAGGCTCCGGGAGGCACTGGAGCGGATCGAGAGGGCATTGTCCTGATATGGCCTGAATTTTTTTCCGACCATTTTCTCGAGTTGTCTATTAGTGAACTATCCAAAGCGTTCTAGATTTCTTTCCCCGGGTAGCCAAGCATTTTTCTTCGACGAGTGCCATCAAAAATATCTGGTAACGACTTTCCTCATGAGCGTTCCGGGAAATGTTTCCCTTGCATGGAGGGCGCCATAGGGACAAACCTCAATGCAACAGAAGCAGCGGATGCACCGGTCATAATCAAAAGAGAGCTTCTTTTCACGCAAAGAAATTGCCCCTGCAGGACAAATTTTCCAGCACTCGGCGCACATCTGGCAGGTTGGATCATGAGGGACAGGCCTTTGGAGAAGGTGTCTCCTGATAAATCCGTGAAGCATTCGCGGCCCGTACATGAGCGGGCTGATAGAGGGAAGCCTGAAATCGTGAATCATCGGGAGGTCGCCATCAATCTCGATATCTGTTTCCATGATGCCCATTTCTCTTGCCACTTTCAGGGTCGGCAGCATATCAGCGTCCAACCCCAACATCCTGCAGACCGTGCTATCTACGGCAAAGGCATCACGGCTGCCCATCAAAATGCCAAGCTCTTTCGGTATACCGCTTTTCCCCGGACCTTCGCCTTCCATAGCCAGGATCCCATCAAGAATTGTAAATGATGGCCTGATTCTCTGATAAATCAGAACGAGCAGTTTCGCAAACATGGTCCGGTTAATGCCTGTCCTCATGTGCCACTCCGCTTTTCTGTAGCCGACAATGCAGCCGAACATGTTCTTCACTCCGAGGGTCAGGAGCATCTGACTGTGCGTCTTGAGTTTGGGAAGGTTGATAACCACATCTGCGTTAATGGCATCCTCGGCCATCTCAATTGCGTTAAACGGTTCGCCGATATCGGTTCTCAGGGAGTTTTCAAATGCCCTGCAGTCGACGTCGAGCCCGGCAAGCGCATCTCCTATGCCGCTATCCTTCATGATTTTCTCAAAAGAACCTATGGCGGGACTATCCGAAACCTGCGGGCGGGCGCCCTTTTGCAGAACATATTCCACTGCCGCTTTGACAATCATGGGATGTGTCAGCACAGCATCCGGGGGCGAAGCCGGTGAGAGCAGGTTCGGTTTGATGAGGACACGGTCACCCCTTCCGATCAGATCACCTCCGATTGCGTCCATGGTCTCGAAGAATGCAGATTTGACCATGTCATAATCATAGGTGGATTTTTTGAGCCTTACTTTGGGCATATGTTTGATGGTTTTTTCGTTCCGTTATTTTTGGCGTTGCATTCATTTCTTGACAAGAATAAAATTTCAAGTAAAAGCTTCATGCCATTAAGAAAGGATTTAAAATCAGAATTCTGTTGTAGTTAATCTGCATGTCGGATATAATTAACAACATAATTTTTGACCAATTAATATATGAAAAATTTCAGTATTAATAGATATTCATCGGCGCCTGTTTATTTAAAAATCGGTATCGCTGCAATCATACTATTATTTCTTTCAAACCTGCTTTTATTATACCTCTTTGTCAAAGAAAGAAATAACAATAAGAATCTCTTCGGACTTATCAACAGAACAAATAAAGACTTCAATCAAATCCATGAATCATTAAAGCAGAAGGATATGCAAAAAGCTTTCCGGTATCTTACGGAAGCGCAAAAACAAGTGGTGGCGATGCTGCCGGCTGCGCCCGTGCCTGCTGAAAAAGCGGCAGCGGTGACAAAAGAACAGCGGCCCGCGCAGCCGACCCAGGCTAAAGCTGCGGTTACGACTGTCGCAAGTGCGCCCACCTCTCTCCAGGATGCACCCTATACATTTGTCTTTGCCGATGCAGGCGAATACCTCCTCATCTGTGAAAAAGATACAAAGATTCTTCATATCTTCCGCTTTTCAGACGGCAAGTTCTCCCTCATAAAACAGTACCCGTGTGTCATTGGGGCAAATAACCATGGCAAGACGAGGGAGGGCGACTTTGCGACACCTGAAGGGGTTTACTTCTTCTTAAGATTTACCCCAGGCAAAACACTCGCGGAAAACTATGGGTATGGAGCCTTCGTCTTAAATTATCCTAATTTCCTGGATCGGAAAGAAAGAAAAGATGGGGGAGGCATCTGGTTGCACGGCCATAGCGCAGGCAAAGTAGTGGGAGCGGATATACCGGATACAAAAGGCTGCATCGTCGTGAGCAATGATGCATTGAAAGAAATGAGCGGTTACCTGAAGTCGAACGGCACTCCTATTGCAATTGTCAACAAGCTCCAGTTTACAAATCTTGAAAGTCAGAGGGAATTAGCGAGAGAACTGAGGAACTTCATCAATTCCTGGAGACAGTCATGGGAGAGCATCAACACGAAAAAATATTTGAGCTTCTATTCCCCGGCATTTGTTAACAGCGAGGGGATGAGCTTTAATGCCTTCAAGCATCACAAGGAAAAGACCAATAAGAGCAAAAAATTCATCCGGGTAAAAGTTGAAAATCTCGCAATCCTTATGCCGCCGGAATATGGCGGTAATGTTGCCGTGGCCAGATTTCAACAAAGATACAATTCCAATAACTTCAAGAGTGACAGTAAAAAAATATTTTATCTGAAAAAAGGGCAAGCCGGATGGCAAATCATAGGCGAATCTTCATATTAGTATTTCTCACAATTGTCTGCCTTTTTATTGCAACTAATTCTCTTACAATTAAGCAGAATGTTTCATCCAAACCGCGAAAATCCTCTTTTCAGCTTCAAAGGTTTTTTGGCGGCACAAATCAGGAAGTGTCCGTATATTTTATTTCCGGAGAAGAGAAAGGCCCTACCCTGCTTATCATCGCCGGAATCCATGGTGATGAATCCGGCGGTTATCTCACGGCAGAAAGATATGCGGACATCAAAGTAAAAAAGGGGACGTTGATTGTAGTGCCGCGTCTGAATTTGCCCGCCATAGTAAAGGGAAAGCGGCAGGGCCTGAGCGGCGACATGAATCGCCTTTTTCACCTCCCTGAAGATATTTATTCAACTCCTGACACGAAAGTTGTGAACCTCGCCAAATCTCTTATTAAACGCGCCGACTATGTCCTTAATCTCCATCAAGGTGAGGGTTTCTATTCTCCCAAGTGGATTTCCCACAAGAGAAATCCTTTTAGATGGGGACAGTGCAATGTTATTGACGCTCCCATTTTCGATCTGCCTAATGGAGATAAGCTTGAGTTAGCGAGCTTTGCCAAAAAAATAGCATTCAATTCAAATTCTAAAATCAAAGACAAAAAATATCATTTTCAGGTCAACAACACCAACACGGCGAGCAATAAATCCGTTCACAAGGAGCAGAGAAGGTCACTTACTTACTACGCCCTTTACAATCAGCACAAAACGTCTCTGGCGCTGGAATCAACGAAAAACTGCACAGTGCCTCAGGCCGTCGGATTTTTAACAATCGCCATCAATTCGGTTATAGACGCGGTGGGAATTCAAGCAGAGAATCTTCCTTCCGCAGATCCTGTCACGATCAAGAAGGAGTTTAGTGACAAAAAACTCAAAACGTAATATTTTTCCGCCCATCCTTGCCATCTCCCAGACGGATTATTAAGACAATGTAATCCGCGCCTGAAAGGACTTTTTTTGAAAGTTCCGCAAGGGTTTCCTTTTATCATGTTTCCTTTTATTCATTGACATATCAATATCTTTATCCTAATATTTAGCTCCGATTAAAGGAATCCTTCATGAAGAATAAACTGTCTTACGATGAGTTGATGCTTAAGCTCGAGGAACTTGAAAAAATAACCTCCGACCATAGGCGGTTGGAAGAAGTTTACCGCTCGGTAGTAGAGTCTACGAGCGATTCCATATATATGGTGGACAAGGAATGCCGATATCTCTTCATGAATAATCAGCATTTGTCCAGGCTCGGCTTGCCGGCTGAACAGATCATAGGTAAACGCTACAGCGAGTTTCACTCTCCGGAGCAGGATAAAGTATTTGCAGAAGCGGTTGACAAGGTATTTTCAACTGGCGAGTCCATCCAGCACGAGCACAGGAGTGAGAGGGACAAGAGATATTTCCTCCGGACATTCAGCCCCGTAAAAGATCGCGGCCCCAATGGAGAGATAACATGCGTCGTCATCATTTCCACGGACATAACCGAACAGAAGCTGGCTGAAGAGGCAATCAGGGAAAACGAGCAAAAATATAGGACTATTATTGAAAACATTGAAGACGGCTATCACGAGCTTGATTTTTCCGGCAATATCGTTTTTTTTAATGACTCCCTGTTAAAAATGCTGGGATATTCCCGTGATGAATTTGCAAGAATGAATTACCGCAATCTCACTGATGAGGAAACGGCCCATCAGCTGTTACAGGTCTGCGACGAAGTTTACAGAACGGGAAAACCATCCAGAGGCATTGAGATAGAGGTAATGAAGAAAGATGGAACCATGAGGGTGGTTGAGATGTCCGTAACTCTGATCCTGGATGCAAAAGGTCACGAAGTAGGGTTCCGGAATCTCTTTCGCGACGTAACTGAACGTAAGAAGTCAGAAGAAACAATCAGACGATTAGCCTATCATGACCCCCTGACAGGATTACCCAACCGTCTTTTGTTCACAGACCGTCTTAACATGGCAATAACCAGGGCCAAACGCAATAGGCAATATCTTGCCGTGATGATGCTCGACCTTGATTATTTCAAGGAAATTAATGATACACTGGGGCACCATATGGGAGACAGGCTGTTGCACGCTGTGGGCTCTCGTCTGACGGAACTTTTGCGAAAAGGTGACACCATAGCCCGCATGGGAGGTGATGAGTTTTTGATTTTATTGCCGGAAATCACTAATGTGGAATTTACTACCACGATAGCTCAGAAAATCGTCGAATCCTTCCAAGGTTTCTTTGTAATTGATAACCGTGAACTTCACATTACGACAAGCATCGGAATTGCAATTTACCCGAACGTTTCGGATGACGTCGAGACCCTGATCAAGCACGCGGATATTGCAATGTATCGTGCTAAAGGATCGGGCCGGAATAACTATCAATTGTTTACTCCGGAAATGATCGTTAAAGCCTCGTCGTAGCTTTTAGTCATATGCCGACCATTCTGTATGAACATCTTTCCCGTAAGAAGAAAGACTATTTAGTTAACTCATAAGAGCAATCCTTTCTTTACATGGAAGGCCTGCTTTTTTCGGGTGAATCTCTTGCCGTTAATGATGCGAAAGAGCAAGAAAATGAAGTCACTCCGCAACAAAACAGATAAGGTCATACAACTTCCAGAACCTGCATCTGATGGGGGAATGTCAGTAGAAGCAGCGCTGGCAAAGCGTGAGTCAGTGCGCCACTTCACATCTGTACCTCTGACGCTTTCTCAAATTTCTCAGATTTTATGGGCCGCACAGGGAATCACCCGCAATTGGGGGGGAAGGACTGCTCCTTCTGCCGGGGCGCTGTATCCTCTGGAATTGTATTTGGCTTTACTGGATGGCTTCTTTCACTATATCCCCCGTAACCATCAGTTAATGCATCTTTCCGACAGTAATTTTATTGAAGATCTGGCAGCAGTTGTCTTGGGCCAGCAATGCATAAGGGAATCATCTGCTGTTGTCGTTATTGCCGCCGTTTATAAGAGAATAGAACAAAAATATGGACGGCGGGGTGAGCGCTACGTAAAGGTTGAGGCAGGGCATGCCGCGCAAAATATCCTTCTTCAGGCAGTGTCTCAGGGAATTGGAGCCGTGCCCGTCGGCGCCTTTTATGATGAAGATGTACGGAAGGTATTGAGCCTTCCTTCGGATCATGAACCGCTGTACCTGATCCCCCTGGGACACACGAGGAAATGAGAAAGTCCTGCGACAGAAAAGCATTTTAGGGAGCGCAAGAAATGCCACTCAATGTGGATGCAATCGGTAGAAAAATAGGTCCTCTGACAAAAGATTATACATGGAAAGATGTAATTCTATATGCCTTGGGTATAGGAGCCGGATTCCATGAGCTTGACTACACGTACGAAAAAAGGCTCAAGGTCATTCCTACCTTTTCTATCGCCATGATATTCGATTTCTTCCGGGAGGTGGCGGCTGCCTCCAATATCAATATTGCCGGCGTCCTCCACGCTGGGCAGGATATTATTTTTCACAACCCTATCCCGCCTTCAGGAACCATGACGACGGAAGGGATGATCACCAATTACTATGACAAGGGGACGAAAGGCGCACTGGTCGTGGCCCAAAGCGAGACATCTCATTCCACCGAGGAAAAACTGTTCACCAGCATCATTACGCTGTTTGGCCGACTGGATGGAGACTTCGGCGGCAAGAATGCGCCGCATGAGACCCTGGACTTCCCGGACAGAGAGCCGGACTTCATCGTAGTGGCAACGCCGTCGCCGGATCAGCCGCTCTTATACAGACTCTCCGGTGACACATTCGGGCTTCACGTAGATGCTGAATTCGCAAAAATGGTCGGTTTCGAAAAGCCGATTATGCACGGACTCTGCACATACGGTTTCGCCTGTCGCGCCCTGATGACAAGCCTCACGCCAGGTAAGCCGGAAAAGGTCCGACGTCTTACCTGCCGTTTTTTGCAGGCCCTCTATCCCGGTGAGCCCATCAAGACATTGGTCTGGAGAACTAGAGAGGGCGTGGCGGTATGGCGAACGATAAATGCCAACACCGAAGATATTGTCATCGACAGGGGCGTATTTGAATATGGTGAAATCCCCCCGGCAGGAGAGGGGGCGCGGGAACACAAGCATTTGAATCATTTAACGGGGGATAATCTCCCAACCT
>Ga0208102_1000088_pt1 | contig 53909 bp, 39 predicted proteins | sample CryBogmetaGMA17M_FD_184549 | JGI IMG/M metagenome (GOLD analysis project Ga0208102, IMG submission 184549) | Freshwater microbial communities from Crystal Bog, Wisconsin, USA - MA17M (SPAdes) | ecosystem: Environmental > Aquatic > Freshwater > Lake | place: Crystal Bog, Wisconsin, USA...
CATTATTAAGGTGTCATATCGACCGAAGGGAGATATCTTTTAGTTTTACCCATCCTACTAAGATTTCTCGCGTTGCTCGAAATGACAAGCCTAACAAGTAAGAAATTTATCCCAGAGATGCCAGAGTTTTTTCCGTTCTCGTAACCCAGCCATCGGCGCCGCATTCTTTGAAGATGTCAATGGCCTTGGTGAGTTGATCCTTCGCTCCTTGAATGTCGCCCTTATTCTTGAACCAGTCGGCGTAAAAGGCATGGTCGTTGGCTACCTGCCACCTCAATCCGTTTCTCGTGTCTGCTTCGATTGCCTTCTGAAACCAGATCTCAGCATCTGAAAGGTGATCATCGTCCATATTTAGCAGGATATCTCCTATATTTCTGGCCATCCAGCCTTCACAATACGTGAGTTTATTGTTTTGATAGCCTGCAAATAATTCACTTACTTCGATATCCTGATCATGCCTTAACACTTTAGCTCTCACCAGGCATGATTGAGTAAGTTTGATTATGGAAGGCGCAGAACTGACGTCTTCCATGATTGAAATTATTTTCTTATAACAATTCACCGCATCGTCATATTCTCTCAAATCAATATGCAATAATCCCAAGTTTCCATAAGCCCATCCAATCCAATTAATAGAAGCCGATTTTTCATATGAAGAAGTAAATTCTAAAATATGATTTTTCGCCTCATCAAATAATCCTTTGTAATAACAAGACGCACCATAGATGGAGTAAGCCATCCCTTTGATAAAGGCATCACCTGTTTCTTTGGCCAGATCCAATGTTTCCTGAGCAAATTGATGAGCAGGATTCATCTTTCCCTCAATCTGATAGCAAAGAGAAATAGCACCTTTTGAAAATGCTATTCCCATTGGATTGTTTGCCATCAGACTGAAATCGAGACATTGTTTAAGACGTTTGTGGGCGTCCTTAAATTCCGAATAGAAAATCAGTAAAGAACCTGAATGATAGAGTGCAAGCCACAATGAAGGATAGTCTGCAACCTCTTCTGCAATTGTCGTTGCCTTGTCAATAAATTGAAGTCCTTTGTGCCTGTCCTCTTCAACCCAGAGATAATAAAGCCCGATTGATGTGTATATTGCCGGAAGCCTTTTTCGATAATTTAATGTCAAAGCCAAATCAAGAATCGGTTCTACGGCCTCTCTTGCATGAGAATGGAAATTCATACTCAGATAATAATTCGCAAGCGTTGTCCTGGCATCAATGCGTTTTTTCTGGTTGGCTTCCGTCTGGGGCAGCTTTTCCCAACTGTTCACGCTCTTCTTCGCATACTCAATGGCATCTCTGAATGAAGCAGCCTTCTGGAATCTCTTTGCCTCCAGCCTTGCATACTCTGCTCCCTTCTCGTAATTTTCACTGGCAATACAATGATCGGAGAGAACTCCGTAGTGGTAACAGATATCGTCTTTATAGATGTCTTCCATGGTGCCGGCGATTTTTTTATGAATCTGTTTTTTCTTCTTTGTCAGTATGGAATCATAGACCACCTCTCTTGTGAGAGCATGTTTGAAGATATAGGCAGAGTCCGGATAGATGCCTCTTTCAAAAAGGAGTTCGGAATCTCTTAATGTGGATAGATGGGAAAGCAGCTCCTTTTCGGGAAGGCCTGTTACTCTTCTAATCAGATCATGGCTGAACTCCCTCTCTATGACTGAACCTGTTCTCAGAACTTCTCTTGCTCCCTCGGGGAGGTTGTCCACCCGTGCCATGATCACATCCTGGATCGTGGAAGGGATAGAAACAGACTTGATGTCACGGGTGATTTCTACTTTTCCATCTCTGCACTCGATAATTTTCATGTCCTTCAGGGATTTTATAAACTCCTCAATGAAGAAAGGAATCCCCTCTGCCTTCTGAAGGATCAGATCTTCTAAGTTCCGATCTACGTTCCTGGTAGCAAGGACATGCTCGATCATGGCAAGGCTCTCACGGTTGGAGAGTTTGTTCAGTGTTACCTGGCTATGATAGCTGCGGCTCCCCCAGGTATGGATGAACTCAGGCCTGTAGGTGAAGATGAGGAATACCTTCGCTGCCGAGATGCTCTCCAGTAGATCTTTGAAGGCATCCTCAGAACTCCGGTCCATCCAGTGGAGGTCCTCGATGGCCATGATGACATGTCTCAGCTCCGCACCCCTGAGCGTGATCCGTTTCAGCGCCTCCAGGGTTCTGTCCTTTCTGGCCTCTGGGCTCATGGGAATCTTGTCAATGCCGCTCTCTTTTACAGAGAGGAGCTCCAGGAGATAGGGAAGTGTGGTTGCTTCATCTACACGGATAGCTTTTAAGAATCTCGTGACCTTTTCTCTTATCTCTTGGTCAGTATCGTTATCCTGAATCTCAAAGTTCGCCTTCAGGATATCAACGATGGGATGATAGGCAATGTTTCTGCTGTAGGAGAGGCATCTACCTTCCAAGAAGGTCACATCCTCATTCGTGACGGCTTTTCGGAATTCATAGAGAAGCCGTGATTTACCGATGCCTGCCTCGGAGATGATGGAGATTGCCTGGCCTCGCCCCTCCTTGGATCGTTCGAAGCCATCCAACAGAAGCTCAAGCTCCCGCTCTCTTCCCACAAATGGGGTAAGCCCTCTTTCCGCACTCACATCGAATCTGGTTCTTCTGCTGCTGGGGGCGATGACCTGGTAGACTTTAAGGGCTTTCTCCTTCCCCTTGATCTCTTTCTCACCCAGAGCCTCAAAGCGGAAGTATCCTTCCGTGAGCTTGAAGGTATCATCAGAGACATAGGTGGTTCCGGGTTCGGCAAGGGATTCCATGCGTGAGGCCAGATTGACTGTATCTCCGACTGCCTTGAACTCCACACGGAGATCATTTCCAAGTGTGCCCACTACCACAGGGCCGGTATGGATACCTACTCTCATCTTGAGGGGTGGAATATCTCCCTTTTCCTGCCTTACTTTCTCGTTGAACCTTGTCATCTCCCGATGGATGGCCATGGCAGAACGGATGGCTCTCTGCGGGGCATCTTCCAGGGCAATGGGGGCTCCAAATAAGGCCATGACCCCATCACCAGTCATCTCGTTGACAGTCCCTTCATAGTCGTGGACCTTGTGGATGAGAATCTCGTACACCTGATCCATCATGCCATACACTTCTTCAGGGCCGAGTTTATCAGATAAGGGAGTAAATCCTTTCATGTCGCAGAACATGACTGTGACCTGCTTGTGTTCACCTTCAATCTTGTCACGTTGGGAGAGGATCTTCTCGGTAATGCCAGCGGGAAGGTACTTTTGAATTTTTTCAATCTTCTCGTCAAAGGAGAGTTCTTTGCGGGTGGGTTCGGAGGGAAGCGTGAGGTTGTGACCGCAGTCGCCACAAAATTTAAATTGAGGCGGATTGGAATAGTTACACTTCGGACAGACTTTTTCTAATTTGGTCCCGCACTCTCCACAGAACTTTGTTCCGTTGGTATTTTCATATTGGCATTTTAGACATCTCATCATGTGCCCCCACTTCCTATGACAACAAATCGCGAATTATAGACGCCGGGAAAGGTTTTCCATGAGACGGGTATACAGTCTTAGCGCCCTGATCAAGAAGCGTTCGCCAACTCTCTTTAAGTTTATTAAAATCTTCAGCGAAGATTGGAAATCCCGGACGAAGCGTTAAGGGAAATTTATTCATCGCCATATCCCCGACAAATACATCTCCGGTGTCCAGCAATACACTGATCGAACCTGAAGAATGGCCGGGGGTATGTATGATTCTGCCCGAAATTCCATACTCATCGAGGGGAAACCCTTCATTGCCGATAACAATATCAGACTGGGTGGCTGGGACGTCTATGAGCGGCAGACACATGGTAATGGCCTTACCTAAGAATCTTCCCCATAGATTTACTCCCGGAGGCATGGGCTTCAAACCCTTTTCGAGCCATTCTCTCTCTTTCTCGTGAATGGCAATCTTAGCTCCTGTCTTTTCCTTAATGTCTTTCACCGAGGCTATATGGTCCCAATGGCCATGGGTAATGACAACGAGCTTTATCTGTTCTGGCTTTATCGATAGCTTCCCAATACCTTTTATAAATGCCTTTATCTTTCCCGGAGCCCCGCCATCGATCATAATGATTTTTTTATCCTGAACGAGGTAACAGCAGTCAATGCCTAACTGTATCGGATAAATGCTGACTCCCATATTTTATCCTCCTGATGCATTTTATTTGTTTCAAAGGGAAGCAAGTGCCTCTTTAGCCTATTTCAGGAAGACATCCGCCTCGCAATATTTAATGATGTGAAATAAACCGTTTGGTCTCGTATCGTCAATGATAAGCATAATGATTGTCAAGTATTTTTTGTCTTTTAGAACACCCCTGACCGGATTTCAGACCAAATACAGGATGCGACAGATCGTTACATTGCAAAACATGGAAGAGCGTTGTATAGTTTCAAAAAATTGAAGCTCTCTTGGATGACTATGATTTCTACTGGCAACTGGCAAATTGAACACAACTGCCCTCAGTGCGGAGCCCCCGTGACGCTTGATGAGGCGGATCGCCTCCTTTTATGCACCTTCTGCCGGACGAAACTCTACCTCTCCACGGAAGGCCACTTCACGTACTTCATACCGCCGCCGAATCCGGCACCACGGGAAACGATCTATGTACCTTACTGGCGCATGAAAGGACTCTCTTATGCCATGCAGGAAAGCGGACTATCTCAGCGCTTTGTTGACACCAATATTCTGGCTCTAAAATCGTGGGGCATCCCTCCATCGTTAGGTCTCAGGCCGCAGGTATTAAAACTGAAATTTGTATCTCCGGAAATCGAAGGCCGGTTCATTGATCCAGAGCTGCCTGTTCAAGATGTCCTGAAGAACGCTGCCGTATGCATCCCACAGGTATTAGAAAAGCAATTCGGCATTGCAGGGCCGCCCGCTTCTCCCATCTTTCACAACGTCTTTGTCGGAGAAACGACCAGCTTGATTTATTCCCCCATGTACCTGGAAAACAATAACCTGTGCGACGCTCTTCTCAAGCGGCCCGTGTGCACCATAAAGACAGAAGCCATGGAGGGCATGCTCGCTTCAAGCAAGCCGCAGAGCTGGCACATAGCATTCATATCCACTCTGTGTCCGCAGTGCGGATGGGATCTCCAGGGTGAGAAAGAGGCCTTGATTCTCATATGCAAAAATTGCAGCACTGCCTGGGGATGCGCGGGCAAGGAATTTAGAAAGGTGGATTTTGCCGTAATGGAAGGTCCGGGTGAAATATCACACTACCTGCCATTCTGGAGAATTAAAGCCCGGATAGAAGGCATCAAACTTGATACCTATGCAGACCTCATCCACATAGGAAACCTCCCCAAGGCAATTACTCCGGCCTTCGAGGAGACGCCTCTTTATTTCTGGAGCCCGGCTTTCAAAATTAACCCGGCCCTATTTCTCAGGTGGGCGCGGCAGATGACGATTTCTCAGCCCGGAGAAAAAACGGGCGATTCGCTTCCGAATGCGTCCCTCTATCCTGTTACTCTCCAGCTCAGCGAAGTGGCAGGAAGCATCACAATTACCATAGCCGATATCGTTACGGATAAGCGGAAGGTGTTTCCTCTCCTTCCTCAAATTCGCATTTCGCTGGATGAATGCCTCCTGGTTTATCATCCTTTCATTGAGAGCCACAATGAGCTCATCCATGCGAATATGCGCTTCAGCTTCGACAAGCAATCCCTTGCCTTCGGTACGAGTCTTTAGCAGCGACGCATGATTCAAGCGCTGCCCTGCGGCTTGAAGCGCAAGAGAGCCCCTTTCAGACCTTGCTCATCCAGCGTCCTTTCCTTTTTTTGTCAAGACTACACCGTCTTTAATGATTTTGATCATCCGATGCGTCATGGTAGAAACGTCGCATAAAAAAGACCAGGGGCACAGTTAAGACCAGCATGACTGACAGGAGATAGAATACATCATTAAAGGACATCATGGATGCTTCCCTGATGACCTGATCGTATATCGCGGCAAGCCCCCCCTGACCGGAAATGGCCGGTTCCATGCCCCTCTGTTGCAGGGCCTCTGAGGCCCGACTGCTGCCCATGGCATATGGCATATCAAATGGAGTAAGGTGGTCGATAAGGCGGGCCTGATGGAATTGGGCCCTCCGTGTCAGGATCGTTGTGGAAATAGCAACACCGAAGCTCCCCCCGATATTTCTTACGAGATTAAAGATTGATGTGGCATTTCCCATTTGCTCTTTTTTCATGCGGGAAAGAGTGAGCGTGGTGAGCGGGATTATTATTAATCCCACGCCAATACCCATAAGAATCCTTGGCCACAAAATTGTGTCAAAGTCTGCCAGTCTGTTGAACATGGACATGAGATATGTCGAGTAGGCAGTCACAACGATACCGGCGATAACAATACCCTTCGAATTTATCCTGGTTATAAGCAGTCCGACAATGGGCATGACCACAAGAGTCGCAACTCCTCCGGGCGCAAGCACAAGGCCGGCGAGGGTTGCCGTATAGCCCATCAGACTCTGCAGATACATCGGCAGAAGGACAATACTGCCAAAGAGATTAACAAAAACAAAAAATATGATGATATTTCCGAGACTGAAGGAAAAGTTTCTCAATATCCTCAGATCAACAATGGGATGCTTTACAAACAGTTCCACAATTACAAAAATGACGAGCGATATTACGGATGCAACGCATAGCCACATAATGAAGTCTGAAGAAAACCAGTCCTCCCTCTGCCCCTGATCCAGCATGATCTGAAGGCAGCCGATTCCGACACTAAGAAATACGAGGCCCCAGTAATCGATTTTCATCTTTGTGCCCCGTATGTACGCGGGGTCCACAATAAAGAGCATGGACATCATGATAGAGATGATGCCCGCGGGGATATTTATGAAGAAGATCCAGTTCCAGGACCAATTGTCGGTGATCCACCCTCCCAGGAAGGGCCCTATGATCGGCCCGAACATGATGCCTATTCCGAAAATGGCCATTGCCGTACCATGCTGCGACGGCGGAAAGGTTTCCAGAAGTATGGACTGGGATATGGGTTGAAGGGAGCCGCCGGAAAGACCCTGGAGAATCCGGAAGACCACGAGGCTTTGTATGCTCCAGGCGAGACCGCACAGCAGCGAACTCAAGGTAAAAAGCGTAACGGAAAGGATGAGAAGGCGTTTCCTGCCTAAGAGCCTGCTTAGCCAACCGGTTATGGGGATCACAATGGCGTTGGCCGCAAGATAAGATGTGATAGACCACGTGGATTCGTCGATGCCGGCGGAAAGGCTGCCGCGAATGTGATCCAGAGAAACGTTGACAACCGACGTATCCATAATAACCATGAGCGTCGGAAGCATCACGGTTAGGGCAACCATCCACTTGTTTACATGTGAATCCACCAGGAAGCTATTCCTTCGTGATGATCGTAGGTACGACAGACATGCCGACCCTGAGAATATGGTTGGGATCCGCCCCTTCGTTGAGGACAATCTTTATCGGCACCCGCTGAACAACTTTCACATAATTCCCTGTTGCATTCTCAGGCGGAAACAGGGAGAAAATAGAGCCAGTTCCAGCCATGATGCTCTGCACCGTGCCCTCAAAATCACGGTCCGGATACGTATCGACTCTGATCTTCGCCTTTTGACCGGGCTTCACATTCTCGATCTGCGTTTCCTTGTAATTTGCAATTACCCAGATATCATTGAGCGGAACAACAGCCATCAGCGGTTGTCCTGACTGTATCTGGTTGCCGGTTTCCACGGACTTTCTTGTGATGTATCCATCCGAAGGCGCATAAATTTTTGTATAACTCTTCTTCAAATCTTCCGCTTTACGGGTCTCTTCTCTCTGTTTCACCACAGAATTCTGGGATTTAAAAGCCGACCCCGTCTGCTGTATGATGGCCTTTTGTGTTTCCAGGGCAGCCTCAATCTGTTTTAGCTGCTCTCTCGATGCTTCAACCTGTGCCGTAGCAACGTCATAATTCGTCTTGGCCTTTTCCAGCCTTTCTTCCGGCACAACCTCTTTCGCGCGAAGCGCCTGAGCCCGTTTGTAATCCAGTTCCGCCTGCTTGAGATTTGCCTCCTGGAGCTTCAGATTTGCCCGCGCTGACTTCACGCTGAATTGCAATTCCAACAACTGCTTCTTTGTCACGTCCACCTTCGTTGAAATCTCTTCGAGTTTTGCATGCTCCGCATTTCGCGCCGATTCAGCCTCTCTAACCCTGACATCATAGTCTCTGTCGTCGATCTCAAGGAGGACATCATCCTTCTTTACAAACTGATTGTCTTCAGCATAAACGGCCCTCACTGTACCGGGAACCTTCGATGCGATGATATGAATCCTGCCCGTAACAAAGGCGTCATCTGTGGTAACATACTTCTTTCTGTACTCGCGGTAATAATAAACGCCTGCCACACAGGCTATCAGAAGAGCAAAAACCAAAAACAGTGCAAATCTCTTTTTATTATTGTTCATCATTTCGCGGGCTATGCTCATTTATCTGACCTCATAAAAAAATGCATTGAGCGTCTACATTTCACCTTCACAAGAAATGATCTGCCCAATGATTCAAATCATTATAGCTTCCAATGATTCATCCATGCAATGCTAAACATAAAATAGGCAGCTCAAACTTAGTATATTATTTCATTATTAAGGTGTCATTTCGAACGCAGTGAGAAATCTTATTTTTCCGCACCACAGATTTCTCAGTCGCGGTGCTCCTTCGAAATGACAATAGTACGAAGACTGAGTCTCTCCATAAAGGCAAAAAAAAAGGCCAGCCTAACCGACTAACCTCCTTCTACCTGCCGCTTGCGTCATACAACAAAAGACATTTCTCTCCCCGATATCTTACGGGGAGTGGAAATAGTACCATGGACCTCCTTTGCTGATGGGGTCTCTATAGCACATCTTAATAAGTCCCTTATTTGTTTTTATGCCTGTTAGACTTCAAACGCTTCTTGTATTTGTGTTTACTTATTTTCTTCTTTCTTTTCTTTACGACACTTCCCATTACTTACCTCTGATATATCTAATTAATTGCCTTGCTTGCGCAAACTGAGACGCTCTTCCGCGCCTGTTTTCTCCAAAGCAGGCGCATCATATATGATTGAATTGTCTATGTCAATGAAGATAAATAATTTCTTTTCTCCCACAATCGAAGACAAAAAAGGACAGTGCAAGCAGCCCATAACCGAAGATTAAGGAACTCACCGTTCTTGTTGACTCATTCAATACCAAATCAAACTACCATCAATACTGGTTTTTACCACGTATTCTTTATGATATAATTTGAGAACTTTGCAAAATTGTATAAAACCAGCATTTATGTCATTCTGGCGAACTCCGGATCGATGTCCGGGGCAGGCGCCGGAATCCAGCCCGCTGCCGTCATTCCCGCCCCCGATAAGGACATTCGAGGACAGGCTCCAGCGGGAATCTAGTGTTGATTTCATGGTTCCCCGCTTGCGCGAGGACAGCGCCTAGATTCCCCCGTATCAGGTACGGGGCAGGCTTATCAAGCCCGGAATGACGAATAGAGGAGTTATGCAAAGGTTTTAATTTGGTATTGCATACACATTAAATTATCAGTACTAAAAGCGACGACATATTAAGAGGAACATCACAACACAAAACCTTAAACGTTAGTTGGACACTGGGACAGCTATAAAAATAAAAGGGGGGAAAGTCATGGGAACCAGAACCAAGCGAATTTTCATCAGCGACATTCACATGGGAGACGACAAGAGCATGAGCGCTCCCCATCGTTACGGTTGGTTCAAGGACAATATACCTGTGCTGGCACAATTTCTGGATGATCAGCTAAAAGCTCCCGACGTGAAGGAGGTGGTAATACTGGGCGATCTCTTCGATACGTGGGTCCTGCCCGCCAATTACGATCCCCTCACATCCTTCGCCAAAATCTCTTCCAACCCCGCCAACAAACCGGTTATCGACAAACTCAAGGCACTGGCGGCAACCCCCGATGTCAAACTTGCATACGTGCCCGGCAATCACGACATGGGCATGGACGCCGGCGGAATACTGACAGTTAAAAAGTTTATGGAAACAACTTTTCCCGGTATCCGGTTCTTTTGCAACAGCGCAGCGCCGTGGGGCATCTACGCCGTGGGGACTCTGGCGGCTGAGCACGGGAACCGCTACTGCCTTTTCAACGCGCCCGACATGTGGACAGCTAAGGACACATTTCTCCCGCTCGGATACTTTATCTCCCGCATTGTTGCCTACAAAGTCTTACAGACCGGAACAACGGAAGATTACTATGCCATCCTTGTCCAGTTCCTCAGGGATTTCATGAAGCATCCGGATTTTGTAGAGGACATGTTAAAAGCCATTGCGGACGATGCCGGCCTGAAGCCGGGCGATATCATCAAACTAAATACGGTTCCCGGCTTCCCGGATACAATGACCGTGGACGCAATTGGAAAGCGCTTTAGTAATCTCATCCAAAACTGGACTAATACGCCGGGAAACATCAATCTTCCGGCGGCCACGGTCGGCGACCTTGACAATCTCTCCTCAGCGGCATCTCTGGCCTATTTCGATCACTTTGGTTCCAATGTAAATATCGTCATCTTCGGGCACACGCATATCCCTGTCTTTGACCAGCGCGACCTGAACCCCCAGGCAGACAAGGCTAAGCACCCAGACGATGAACCTTGGAGCTACATCTATGCCAACTGCGGCTCATGGGTGGATGGGAGCGAGTACGGGTGCACCTATGTGGAGACTGAGGAAGATGCAAATGCCGGACGACATTATGTCCGGCTCAAGTCCTATCCTGCGAAGACCGTAATCAGAGAGGGGTTCGTTGGACTCTGAGGGCAATCCCCTCAAGCCGGAACCAAACAGGCTATGAGCAATTTTTAGCCAGACATTCAATTTTGATGAACTCGTAAAAAGTCAAAAACCATGTCACTCCCGCGGAGGCGGGAGTCCAGACGCTGTCCTCACACAAGCGGGGAAGAACGAAATCATTACTGGATTCCCGCCTCCGCGGGAATGACAAATGGAGACGAAACCTGACTTTTTACAAGGGTGTCAATTTCAAGCGCAGTGAAAGGAGTGAATATGAGTAACGCAATAAAGCGAGATCCTGCAAAAATTCTCCCGGAGATAACCTTAGATGCCATCGCTCCACCATTTCCGGATTATCCTTATTTTGAGGGTGCTGATATCTACCCGTTTCGGCACCGTGCAACCGCGTTTGACATGGTAAATGCATGGTGGCTCATCGAAGCATCAACGTTAGCCTATGCTGAGGAAGATTTCGCCTGCCCCGTGTTTCAAAAGGCCGGTCTCACTGATGTAAAATTCTTTACGGGAGACAGTACCCAGTGTTTTGTAGCGAATAACGACCATCTCGTTATAGTTGTGTTCAGGGGAACTGAAATCCGGAGACGCCCGGGCGAAACCGGTTTCCACATCTACAATATCATTGCCGATGCCAAGACTGATGCCGACATCATTCTGACGGACTGGGATCAAGACAGAAAGGTATATCGGGGATTTAAAAACGCACTTGACGAAGTATGGGGAAAAAGAGGACTTATCGAATATATCAAGAGCAAAGATACCCCGAACCGGACCATCTGGTTCACAGGACACAGCCTTGGCGCCGCTCTTGCCACTCTCGCCGCCGACAGGTATGATGGAAAAATCCAGGGTCTGTATACATTCGGCTCACCCTCTGTGGGGAATATTAATTTTGTAAAATACTTTCACATCAGCGCCTACCGGTTCGTCAATAATAACGACATCGTCACTCATTGGCCGCCCCTTGACTGGTATCAGCATGTAGGCAAGCTGAAATTTATAGACGGCAATGGGATCGTTCATGACAACACAATCCGCGGCGAGATCTCATCTATTTTTAATTCACCGGATCGGATACGGCACGGGTTTGCCCATTTAATCCCGGATAACATCGTTGACCACGTGCCGATCCTGTATGCCACGCATATATGGAATAACATCCCGTAGACATGACTTGATTTAAAAACAAAAAAAGGAGTTCATATGGGAGACAAAGCATATTCTAAGGGCCTTGAAGGGGTAGTGGCTGATGAAAGCCGCATTTGCAAAATCGATGGCATCAACGGAAAGCTTTACTACCGGGGTTACTCCATAGAGGATCTTGCTGCCTACTCAAACTATGAGGAAGTTTGCTATCTGCTTCTCTATGAGCAACTTCCGACTGCTGCTGAACTGAAGGATTTCTCGGAACGGATGCGGCAAAGCCGTCCCCTCGTCCAGCCCGTTCTGGATATGATACGATCTTTTCCTGCCTCCGCCCATCCCATGGAATTATTGCAATCATCTGTCTCCTACTTGAGCGGGTATGTGAAACATCGTATTGAGCATTCTGCCACCTGCAACTGTCGCGACACGCTTTATCAGGTATCACAGCTTGCCGGCGTTGTTGCCATGTACGGCCGCTATCGGGAGAAAAGAGAATATGTAACGCCACGCATGGACCTCTCGCATGGGGCCAATTTCCTGTATATGCTCAATGGAACCGAGCCGGACAGCCTCGAAGGTGAAATAATGGATAAGTGCCTGCTGCTCCATGCTGAACATGATTTTAACGCATCCACGTTTGCTGCGCGGGTTGTAGCTTCAACCCTTTCAACCTGCTACTGCAGCATCTCGAGTGCCATCGGTGCGCTGTATGGCTCGCTTCATGGAGGGGCAAATCAGCGAGTTATAGAAATGGTCGAGGAAATCGGAGACAAGAATAATGTGGCCGTATGGATGGAAAGAGCCTTTGCCCAAAAGAGGAAGGTAATGGGCATGGGTCACCGTGAGTATAAGGCGAAAGATCCACGGGCAAACATCATACAAAAATTTCTTATACAACTTTCTGAAAAGAAGAATGACTTTCGATACTATGAGATTTTGCAGGAGGTTGAAAAGGTATTCCGCAGTAAAATGGAAACTGTGGGTAAACCCATTTATCCAAATGTTGATTTTTACTCCGGCGCCGTCTACCGCCTTCTGGGTATTCCAGGTATTCTCTTTACCCCGATTTTTGCCATGGGGAGAGTTGCTGGATGGCTTGCTCATATTCTTGAACAAAGAAGCGATAATCGTATCTATCGTCCGGAAAGCCTGTGGACCGGTCCTGAACCCCGCAGTTATATTCCCATTGAGAAACGATAAAGAGCGGTGATGGCCTTATACGATGCAGGATGAACAAACAGCATCGGCCACGCCTCACGGGCAGGCGACCGTTGCGATTGAAGAACAATTCCTTAGTCGCCGCATGATGCCCCGTTTCTGGGAGGATAGTAAACTACTACCGACTGAAGCTAATAGTAGTTTACTTTTTTCATCATGTTCATCCTTAAGGTCCGTTGAATTCGGTAGCGAGCGCATTCCCCGCGGCTTGCTGCGGGGTAAGTGAGCGAATGCCGAACGACACTGTTCCTTAAGAATCGAAGATTCTCCGCACCTTGCTGCGGAGAGCTTCAAATCATGCTTTTTTGACGAGTTGGACGGATTGTGGAGGAAGGCTTCAATAAAAAAGCCGCGGGGGTGAATGGCCCGCTAAGAAATAACGGGCGCTGTTTTCGGCCGCTTCGTGGATATCCTGACACACTGTCCCATGACCTGTTACATCACGGTCTGCCACTTTTTTGTCTTCCAGCGCTGGTGGATCCAGAACCACTGGTCCGGATACTCACGGACGACATCTTCGACAACCTTGGTGAAACGCTGTGTATTCTCCAAAAGATCCTTCTCATAGTCCCCGGTTCGTGAAATCTCCACCAGGGGCTTGAGGATGAACTTGTACTTTCCCGATTTCTGACGCGCCATAAACATGGGGAGTACCGGCGCCCCGGACCTCAGGGCCAGGACGGCAAGCCCCACACCTGTACATGCAGGGCGGCCAAAGAAATCGACAAAGACCCCCTCCCGGGCGGCCACGTTCTGATCGCTCAGAATCGCGATGGGGTGGTTCTCCTTGAGCAGTTCCATGATCCGCTTGCCGGAGCCTCCTTTCATGACCATCTCATTGCCGTTGATCGTCCTTACATATTCGACCATATTATCGATTACAGGACTGTCCAGGGGGCGATAGACGATATACGCGGGCTTGAGGAAGAAGGGGGTGGTGACAGGCATCAACTCCCAGTTGCCGAAATGGGCAATAATAGTGAGAAGTCCCTTGCCTTGGGCAATCCCCGCTTCAAAATGCTCCAGCCCTTCCAGTTCGAGCCATTCATGGAGGTTCTCCCGGGTGATGTACGGCATACTGAAGAACTCCGCCATGGTAATGGCCAGATTCCGGTAGACTCCCTTGGCGATCCTGATCAGTTCCTCCATATCTTTTTCCGGAAAGGCGCAACGGAGGTTATGCAGCGCAATGAGTCGATGTTTTACCGCGGCATGATAGAAGAGCATCAGGAGGGATTTGAAGACGAGTTTACGGATAGAAAGTGGAACGCATCGGAAACAAAACAGGATGATACTTGTTGCTCTTGTCTTTTCTACAGGCATGCGATCCTCAGTGTTGCAGCAGGACGGTGGAAAGCCATCGTTTCAGCTCCTTTTTCCTTTCAGTTTGAGTCGAGCAGAACGGTTTCTCCTGATACAGTAGGTTGAGGGTTGTTTTCTCCTTTAACCGCCTGGCTGCCCGGCAATGCCAAAATATGTCAACCGTGTATTAGTTGAGTTGGTTCTGTCGCGCTGGCTATCACTTTGGCGATTTCTTCACTGATTGCATATCAAATTTTTTGAGAAGATACTCATCAATTATTACTGCATGAAATCCTGCATATCAATCAATGTTGAGATTTTGAGGACAAGGAAAGAACAGGGTGTAGACATCCATCGTGCCGCTTCACTAATTCTATGTTGGTCGCCTGCCGAAACAGAGGGAAGGCGGCAGACAACAAACGGCCGGCAACGATTCCGGCCGTTGTCGTTTCTAATACCAGTTCATCAGGCTATTTCTTGTCACGGATCTTGGCGTGGCACTCGCCACACTTGCCCTTGATCTCTCCCAGCTTGACTTTAATGGTGTCGCCATCCTTCTTGGCAGCGGCAACGGAGATATCCTTGGCAAGCGATGAAATGGCCAAGGTCAGCTCTTTGCCGAGGGGGTTGGGAAGATTTTTGCCAACTTTCTTGGTCTGGGCCGCCAACTCGCCGGCATCCTTGGTAACGGCCTCAAACTTTTTGGCGCCAAGATTTTCATTTATTGCGGTCAGCCAGGCTACTCGGGCCTGCATTATCTTCTGGGCAGGACGCAGTTCCGGCTTGGCATCACCGGCAGCAAAGGCAAAGACAGCGGTGGCAAAGATTGCAACGGACAGCAGGGCAATGATCTTTTTCATTGGATGCTCCTTTCAGTGCGGTGTGATGGTTCGGTGTTGTGAAACTGATACTGACTAAAAACGCGCTTTGGTATTATTGACTTTTACTATGGACGGCCTTGTGTGTCAATGAAAAAGGTACACAAAGTATGTATTATCAACTGTTATCCTGTATGTTTTGCGACGGTGCTGGTGTGTGGACAAGGAAATTGTCAATGAGTCAGAACAATGATGATGGTTTTTTAGTCCGTGAAATATTTCTCAAGCGTTTCATCAATATTGACACCCAGCATATCTGCCAGGATATGTGTTTTTACATAGGCGTTCACAAAAGCGTCGCTATTGCACATGAGATTAAGCCTCGCTACACAGTTTTTACTGGTCACCGTCACGGCGTATCGAATCTCGTCTATTACCGCATGCGCCTTTTTCCAGTCGCCCTTGTTGAGCCAGTAGATGTTCAGGAAGAGACGAGGCAGGTTTTCTTTCAAGCCCATAAAGGGCTCGATCCCTTGAAAATATATATTATATTGTTTTGCATCTTCGCAATATTCAAAGATAGCCATGTTTGTTACATATTGCAGCGCGTTTTGCATATTCGTTTCACAAACATCCACAAGCCCCTTTCTTTTTACATAGACTGCGGTAACATTATCATAGGAATTGAACCTGTCCATCTCTTCCAAAAATGGCAGAAGCGGCTTTATGGCAGAGCAAAAGACGCTTTGACCCTTAAATGGACAGACACTGCATGTCTTGAAAGCATCGTCTTGTCTTACGTGAGGCGGAAGTTTGGACGGATTATTCCAATACTCATCAGCAAGGCGGTGAACGTTTTCTTTCGATAGGTCGAGAAGCCTGCCATCAGCAAAATTTAGATACATGCCTTCTTTGTTATAATGATCTATATCTATCAACATATAAAGACCTTTGCATAACTCCTCTATTCGTCATTCCGGGCTTGACCCGGAATCTAGGAAACACTTGATAATGCAGATTCCCGCTTTCGCGGGAATGACATAATTGCTGGTTTTATACAGTTATGCAAAGGTCTCATATAATGATCACCACTTTGATTTTTTCATTTTTTCGATCATTTATTTAACCTGTTAGCCTGGAATAGAGGGCAGACGATAAAAAAATAGCTCAGTGTTAATAAAATCACGATAATGGCTATTCGAGTTTTTATATCATGGAAGCAATTACCTTAAAAAAATGCATTTCCAACCACACCCTGAATCATCAAACAGGATAGCTCTCTGCTTTCGAGACACGGGGTTTCAATAAATAGTCCATAGTACTCTCACGCAGGGTTTAAGGGTTCAGAAATATAATCGCTACAGTTACAGATGCATTTTTGATTATCACGGTTTGCGCAAGAAATCTATTATAAAAAGGAAAAAAATCATTGATGTTTCCATGTATTAAAGATATATAATTAGATTAATAGCACGTATGCTGGGCAGGAATGTCCCCCCTATCGGATGACTCTTTTTGTTACATGGCCGATAGCCGGGACGTCCACGTCACGGATGTCACTCATATATCGGATACTAAGATGAATCTTCGGAAGTGGTTCAAGAAATTCTCTATAGAAAGCCATGGGCTTTACTACAAATTATACATCATCTTCGGTCTTTTCTTTCTTGTCCCCGTATTCGGATTCCTGTATTTTGCGGTAAAATACGAATTACTTGACGATACCTATATTCCCCTTTTTTTTATTGTCCTCCTCATCTTCTCGCTCATCGGATTTGTGATACTGCGAAAATTTTTCGACGAGATCGTTTCCATATCGGGTAATATATCAAAAACCGTTGCCGAGGAATTCTCACAACCACAGATATCAACGACAGGCGAATTAAAAGGGATTGTTGACTCCTTCCAAGTCCTTGAGCACGAACTCAGGTCAAATTTCTATCGTTTGGAAAGCAAGACTTCACAAATCTCCACCCTAAAGGAGCTCTCGGACATCTGTTATATTACCTTCAATCCGGAAGATCTTCTCTATATTACCCTTGAGCGAGCTCTAAAATTAACCAATGCAGACATCGGTTCCATCATGATTCTGGAGAAGCCAAAACGGGATACATTCATTGTTGAAGCGTGCATTGGATTGGGTGATTTTGTCAAGACAGGAGACCGGGTCATCTTTGCAGACAGTATTGCCAAATATGCCGTGATCAATAAGACCCCCCTTCTTGTAGCGGATATAGAGACAGACATGCGTTTCGGACGGCAATCACGACCTCAGTACGCAACAAAATCGTTTGTATGCATGCCGCTCAAGACCATCAACGACGTGATTGGCGTCTTGACCATTTCCCAGAGGAAATCAGGGATTATTTTTACGCAGGAGGATGTGGATGTTCTGTCACCTCTTTTAAGTAATGCGGCCTTCACCTATGACAATCTTCGTCTTCTTAAAGAATCCGATGTAAAATCGAAACAGATCCAGGCTATAGAGAACATCTCCTCGGCCACCAACTCGAGCTTAAGGAGCAGTGAGCTTCTTCAAGCCATTTTATACGAAATAAAGAACGTTGTTCCCTATGATATGGCCATCGTCATGTCCCTGGATGAAGACATCCGGCAATCTTTATACATTTTAGATATTTTGGCCTTTGTTCCGACAAATCTCAACAAAGGAAATTCATACCTTTATGAGGGAACGATTCTGGACAGGATCATCAAACAGCAGAGACAACTTATTCTCTATGAAACCAACAGTCTAACTCATCCGGTTGAGGCGGAAATATTTTCAAATCACGCATTTGATAGTGCAATTTTGACGCCTCTAAAAGTGGAAAATCATATCACGGGTGTCTTGGTGTTATGCAATGTTCAGACAGAGTTATTGGCCGATTTGCATGAGGTGATCGAATGCATGGCAGGCGATCTGTCTCGTGCCATCGAAAAGGAAAGGCTATCGTTGGCGTTTGTCAGGCGGACTCGCGAACTGGAAACCTTCAGGCAGATTGGTAATGCTTTATCCTCTTCCACCTTTGATACTGAAAAGGTTCTTGCATACACCATGGACATGATTCGTGTCATCATGAACGTGGAGGCTGGTTCTCTGTTACTCCTGGAGCATAATGAGTTAAAATGCGAGGTCGCCTTTAATATTAATATGGAATCTCTACGAGAATTCAGGCTCAAACTTGGTCAGGGTATCGCCGGTTATGCGGCTACACGGGGGAGAACGGTCGTTGCTCAAACCGCGCAACAGCATCCGCACTTCTCTTCGGAATTTGACAGGTTAACAGGTTTTGAGACAAAATCTGTCCTCTGTGCACCCCTGATTTCCCAGGGTAAAGTCATCGGAGCCATTGAGGTTCTCAATAAAATCAATGGCTCCTTTAATGATGATGACGAACATCTTCTCCAGGCTATTGCTACTTCGGTCAGTATCGCAATGGAAAATGCGCGGCTTTACAAAGAAACGCTGGCCATGGCCGAAAACGAACGGAGCATTAGAAACGTATTTCAAAAGTTTGTTCCCAAAGAGATTGTTGACAGGATCGTCCTCGACAGTGCTTCAGCAAAGCCGTTAGTAGACGAATTCAAAACCTTGACTCTGTTGAACATTGATATCCGCGGTTATTCTGCCCTGTCCAAGAGGATTGGTCCCCAGAAGATAGTGGCTATCCTGAATTACTTTTTCTCATCCATGGGAGAAATCGTCTTTAAGCATCATGGGATTGTCGACAAATATCTGGGTGATGGATTTCTCGCCGTTTTTGGCGCCCCTGTTTCTACCCCCATGGACGTAGATAACGCCGTTGCATCTGCTCTGGAGATGCAGCAGGCAATGGGGAGCATCAATGAGTATTTTGTGAGACAATATGGTGCATCGCTGACTATGGGGATAAGTATCCACACGGGAGAAATGGTAGTCGGCAACATTGGTTTTGACAAGAAAATGGATTACACCGTTATCGGGGATTCCGTCAATTCCGTCTTCAGATTGCAGGCATTTTGCAAGTCGTGGCCTGATGGAATTCTCATCACTGAGAAAACCTATTATGCCTCTCAATTACCGCTGGAAGTCGAAGAAATCGGCGTCTATGAAGCTGACCCGGGAATGGAAAGACTAAAAATCTACAGGGTGATCGGCCAGCAAAAGACAAAGGCATAATCCCCTGTTTGGGATCTATCATCAGCTTTTCCAACAAAGTGAAAAATCTCCTCACAGATAAGACCTTTGCAAAACTGCATAAAACCAGCAATTTTGTCATTCCCGCGAAAGCGGGAATCTGCATTATCAAGTGTTTCCTAGATTCCGGGTCAGGCCCGGAATGACGAATAGAGGAGTTGTGCAAAGGTTTCAGTTATATAACTAAAGCATTTCCTTAGAACTGAGGATTACGAATCGAAAGAAACCATGGAAAGTTGAGCGGGAGCCCACAGTATGGGTCATCGCTCCAACGCCTGGTTCGTCTTTCTATGCTGATTCCCACAACTCTTTTGCCTTTGTCTTTACGAGCTCTTTCATTTTGTTTTCCAGTTTATTTTCTACGCTTCTGAAATCTTTGTACACCCGCTGGAATTCCTCGAGGACCGGCGTAGAGAGAGCTTCAAATCCTGGATTGATGGCATAACGAAATCTATCATCGCCAATCTTGTGCCAGGAAGCTAGATGATCTTTGGGTTCCGTCAAGAGACCAAACTCATACAAAACCGCCCCAAGATGGCTGATAACGTCTCGGAAAGCCTGGTGGAAATAAAACTCACTCACACCCCTACTGTCACTATCACGGTCACGTGTCCGGTATTGTGGCCAATCTACTGTATTTGACGTTTCCTTCTTTGCAATACCAGGAAGCGATGCGACAAGCGCACTCACCCTGCCCTTGAGAGACCTAAGCTTCTCGATGCCCAATGCAACCACCGTGTCTGGATGGTCTTCTATCCGGCTTTCGAGCTCGCGCCGTATCCACGATTCCGCCGCCGAAGGCAGCTCATTTTGAAACCGTTGAACAAGCAGATTTAGTCGGTCTCTGAGCGTGTCCCTCTGTAGTTTCAATGACGACACCTCCGCTTCAATATCAGCACTTTTCATGATCTTCCTCCTTAGCGCCGAACATACGAAGTTTCGTTAATCATTTGATAGTATCCCCAGACTCCGTTAAAGACTTAGGAACTTCTATGTAGATGACAATTGAAGCTCTCCGCAACAAGCTGCGGAGAGCTTCAATTGCGGTGATGATTGCCATTTAAAATGATGTCCCTTCAAGTTGATAACCATTCCCCCTGAATATTCTCAGGCATGCGTCCACTACACCTGTGTCGTAATGGGTTCCGCGCTTGTTCTCAATCTCCTCAAGAGCTGCATCAATGCCCCGGGACGGACGATAGGGTCGGTGTGAGCCCATGGCTTCCACAACATCGGAAACGGTCAGTATGCGGGCCTCCATGAGAATGTCATCCCCTTTCAGATTTCCCGGATAACCCGAACCATCCATCCGTTCATGGTGCTCCAAAACCATCCTCGCAATGGGCCAGGGAAATTCGATATCCTTCAGGATATCATAGCCGGACTGGGCATGGGTCTTGATGATGCCAAATTCCAAGTCTGTCAATTTTGACGGCTTGCTGAGAATCTCCGCCGGAACGGATATCTTACCGAGGTCATGAATGATGGCTGCCATCCGGATCCCATCGATCTGATCGGTGGGAAGGTTCATCTCCGTTGCAATAGCACGAGCCAGATCAGCCACCCTCCGCTGGTGGCCCGCCGTGTAAGGATCCCTCGTTTCAACCGTCACTGCTATAGCCTGAACGGTGGCCCACAAAGCCTTTTTCATCCGTTCGATACTGCCTTTCTTCATTGTTATATCTTCATTGAACCCTTCATAATAAATGACACGGCCTCCTGCATCACGGACGGCATGCTGGTTCACGGATACCCAGATTATGCTGCCATCTTTCTTGTAAAACTGAGTTTCAAATTCCTTTACCGGACCCTGTTCTTCTATCATTTTCAATAATGCTTTGCGAACTTCCGGATCTACATAGAGCTGTGTTGCAATATCTATGACGGTGGTCATGAGATCTTCGGGAGAATCATAACCCAATATGGTTGCCAGTGCCCGGTTGGCCGCAAGATACTGGCCTTCATAGGTTGTCTGAAAGATGCCTTCCTGGGCATTTTCAAAGATACTCCGGTATCTTTCCTCGGCCTGACGAAGGGATTCCTCCGCCAGCTTGCGCCCGGTGATGTCGCGACACAGAGAAAGAATCCTTTTCCCTTGATTCGTTTCAACCAATGTGGCACTAATTTCAACTGGAGTATTATCTCCTTCTTTACTTACATAATTAACTTCTAAGTCTCGTATAAAGCCTTGGTCAAAGCATTTCTTGATTGCTTGTGCGTTTCTTTCAAGGTCATGCTGGGAAGTCCATTCGATGACATTTCTATTGCGTATCTCATCCAGCGTTTTACGACCTGTCATTTTGATATAATTTTCATTTGCGTCCAATACCGTGCCATTCCCGTCTATAATTACGAATCCTGTATCCGTTGTCTCTACTAATGCACGATATTTCTCCTCACTCTCCCGCAGCGACTTCTCTGCAACGTCTCTTTGGATAACTAGAGCAACGGTGCTACTGAGTCCATCCAGTATTGCATCTTCCGTGGACGATATCGGGTGTTTTGCGAAGAGGGCCAGAACCCCCAGTGTCTTTCCACCGGGAACACGGAGCTGGTATCCAACGAACGACACGAGTCCAAGTTCGCGTGCCCATTCACTGTTGTGAATCCGAGGATCATTCTGCACATCGTTTGTGAGGAACTTGTGATCATCATCTGACGCGACGCGTCCGATCTTGTAGCAACCGAAAGGAACGCGGCGGTGAATCTTACCGTCTATATGTGTGTAGCGGCCGGAGCTTGCCAGCAAATGCAGACACTTGTCGCGGTAACGGCAGATATGCGGCCCTTCATCCACGTCTGCATGGGTGCAGCCCTGTTCGCACAGATCGCCTTGCTGAATCAGCCAGATTCTACAGAAATCGGCGTCGAAAAGATTGACAATGCTGTCAGTTATAGCTCTGAGTTTTTCTTCAAGCATGGCCTGCGCAAGAAGCGATTGTCGGAGCAGGTTGACACCCTGCTGCCACAGTAGCATTCTTTCGCGTTCCTGCTCCTCCCGCTTGCGCCCGGTGATGTCCATGAAGGTTACCACGGTGCCTATCAGCTTACCCTTTTCATAGATTGGCGTGCTCGCATACTCGACGGGAAAGCAGGTGCCATCTTTTCGCCAGAACACCTCGGTGGAATTGCGATACACCGCCCCATCCCGATGGGTGGCGTAAATCCCACACTCTTCTTCGGGAAAAGGGCTTCCGTCAGGTTTGGTATGGTGCCACATGGTGTGGCTGGGACGGCCGAGAAGCTCTGCGGCTTCGTAGCCCAGCATCTTTGCAGCGGCCACGTTGATGAATGTGTGGTTACCCTGCGAATCCAACCCCAGAATCCCTTCTGCCACCGAGGAGAGGATGAGGTCATATTGTTGTGTGAGACGCAGCAGTTTCTCCGCCGCCTGCTTGCGTTCGGTGATATCCCTGCTCATTCCGCGATACCCAACGGGACGACCGTCTTTGTTTTTTATTAGTGACACCGACGTTTCAATGTGTGCCTTTGTTCCGTCCTTTTTCGTGACCTCGTAGCTGATGAGTTTCGATGGTATATTCTCCCTGTAGACACCCTGGAAGTTTCTCTCTACGATTTCTGCGTTTTCCAGATCCATGTACGTCCGATGATTCATTCCCGCCATCTCTTCCGGGGAATAACCAAGAGACTTTGAAACCATGGGATTGCAGAAGGTCATGTTGCCCCGCAGGTCCGTCTCAAAATAGCTGTCATTCATGTTCTCAAGGATGTTGCGGTATTTCTCCTCGCTATCCCGCAGCGCCTCCTCCGCCTGCTTGCGTTCGGTGACATCAATGGCATTACCCAGTATAGCCGGCCTTCCTTCAAACAGGATGGGACTTACAATTTGCATTAACCATCTGATCTGTCCCTGCTTGGTTACCGTCCTGAATTCATAAGGCGTGGTATGTTCTCCCCGCAGCATCTCGCCGCCCATCTTTTTCGCCATCTCCCTATCTTCGGGATGAATCATAGTATCAGGATGCCGGCCTATGAGCTCTTCCGCAGAATAACCCAAGGACGCAACGGCAGCGTTAATGAAGCAAATTTTCCCATCCTGTACTATAAAGACAGCGGCAAAAGAACCTTCCGCCAGGGTTTTATAGATATCCTCAGCCCGTTTTTTTTCAGCATATAGCCGCGCATTTTCAAGAATGGGGGATACGATGGTGGCCAGCATGATCAATGTCTTAACCTGTCCCAATGTGAAAGGCCGGTGGGGACGGGTGATATTGACATTCAACACACCGATTAAACTGCCCCCCACGATCATCGGAATGGAAACCGCGGTGCTTATATCAGCCCTCGGGTTGATCGACGTAAAACGTTCGTCATGAACCTCGCCATTCAGCGTAACGGGCTCGCGATTCTGAGCGACCCATCCCGCAATACCCTGTCCCATCGCTATCCGTTTCCCTATGTGTTCTGCATGCCCGCCGCGTGCTACGGCAACAATAAGCTCTTTGCCATCGGATGTCGGCAGCATAATCGACGCCTCGTCCGCATCGCACTGTTGCAGCACAGCGTCGGTCACTTTATTTAGGATCTGGTTCAAATCAGAAGAGAAGGCTAATGCCTGTCCAAGTTCATGCATCGCCACGCTTTCCCGCAATTGCATGTTTTCTGTTCGCAGATAACGTACTTCCATGGCACGCGAGAGCACCGGCAGGAGACCGTTCAATTTGAACGGCTTCATGATGTAATCAAGTGCGCCGGTCTTCATGGCCTCCACCGCCGTCTGCACCGTCCCCTGCCCCGTCATGACAATACCGACAATGGCCGGGTCAATCTCAAGAGCGGCTTGAAGCAGTTCAATCCCATTCATTTCCGGCATCATCAGGTCTGTCAGCAGCAGATCGAAGTCCTGCTCCTTCAGCTTTACCAGGGCTTCGGCGGCCGATGTATACCCTGCAGTTTCATACCCATGACCGGTTAGAATCTCACATAGAGCAGTCATCAATTCAGTCTCATCATCGACGATGAGCAGGCGGCCCACCTTGTAGTTTGACTTGGTCTGTGTCATCCTTTGCTCCTAACGTTTACCCCGGTCATTGATTGTCCTTTTTTTGTCATTCCCGTGGAAACGGGAATCCATAACTTTCTAATACGACTAGATTCCCGCCGGCGCGGGAATGACAGGATTCGTCTGCGGACTTTGAAAACCCCGCCTGTCGTCAACATTGTCATTCCCGTGCAAACGGGAATCCAGGATTCAAAAGGTTTTTGAAAAATCCCCCTCGATCCCCCTTTGCCAAAGGGGGACGTTCTAAAATTCGATAGGCGGGACATTCCTCTCCCAAATTTCCTCTATTCTTATTTCAATTCGGCCGCATTCATTCCATTTGTAACAGGCAAAGAAATGCGCGCTGTTGTTCCCTTGCCGGGAATGCCTTCACTTGTAAGATCGAATGTCCCGTTATGCTCCTGCACGATGCGCCGGCATATTGCCAATCCCAGCCCGGTGCCTTCCCCTTCCGGTTTTGTGGTATAAAACGGGTCCGTCACTTTCGGCAAAATCTCAGGGGGAATACCCGTGCCCGTATCAGCAACCTCGATAATCACAAAGGCTTCGCCTTTGGGGATCGGGGTTACCCCTGTTTCCTGATCCCTGACCCCTGACCCCTGCGTATACACGCGAACCGTAAGCGTCCCACCCCTGGGCATTGCGTCGCTTGCGTTGGTAAACAGATTCAAGAATAATTGCCGCAATTGCTGACGGTCCGCATGGATGCACGGCGCCTCTTTCGCGAACTCCCGCCAGATGACTATGCTACGCTTACGCAGGTGGTAGTAAATAAGCTCCAGAGCCTTCTCTATCTCCTCGCGGATATCCACCGTTGATTTCTGCGGCTGGCTGCGACGGCTGAACTGGAGCAGGTTTGCAATCAGAGTCGCCATGCGTTCGACTTCCTGTTCGATGATTTTCATCTCTCGCCACATCGGACTATCTTGTTGTGTCTTTGTAAGGAGTGATTCTGTCCGCATGCTGATTGTGGCCAGCGGGTTGTTCAGTTCATGGGCAATGCTTGCCGACAGTTCGCCCATCGTTGCCAGTTTTGCCGCCTGCCAGAGCTGCTGCGCCATGGCGCGGAGCTCTTCATTCTTTTCTGTCAATTCCGCTGAATATTTTTTTATCTCTTCCTCCACCCGTTTGCGCTCGGTGATGTCTCTGAAAGAAACCACACCGCCAATCATTTTACCGCTCTCCACTATTGGGGAACTCGTGTATTCAATGGGTATGGCCGTACCATCTTTGCGGATAAAAATATCACTGTCCTGATAATGGGCAATGCCGTTTTTAAAGCTCTTATATATTGGGCAATCTTCTCCTTTAAAGGCGCTCCCGTCAGACCTGGTGTGGTGAAAAGTGTCATGGCTTCCTTTACCGATCAGTTCCTGATTGTCATATCCGAGCATCTTTGCCGCCGCGGGGTTAATGAATGCGATTTGTCCCCCGCTGTTTAGCCCGTAAATGCCGTCGCCTGCTGCATTCAGGATCCTTTGGTTTCTCAGGCCAAGCTCCTTGATCTCATTTTCGTACCGCTTGCGCTCTCTTCTTGATTCTGCATCCATCAATTCCCGTTCAATGGCGGGGACGAGACGGGGCAGGTTGCCCTTCATGATGTAGTCATGGGCACCGTACCGCATGCAATCCGCGGCCGTCTCCTCACCGATGGCGCCGGAAACAATGATCATGGGAATGTCGATGCCGGTTTCCTTCAGCAGGGCGATGGCGGCAAGGCCGTTGAATTTCGGCATCTGGTAATCGCACACAATGATATCCCATGTCTTCTCCCGGAGGGCGGTGCGCATGGCCTCGGCCGTCTCCACCCGCTTCCACGTCACGTCGAAGCCGCCACGCCGGATTTCGCGGACAACAATCTCCGCGTCCTGCGGCAAGTCCTCCACAACGAGCAGGCGCAGCGGCTTTGCGGCCACGTCCGCAGTTCTGTTGTCAACGTCCATATCAGCTCTCCTTGTCAGCGATCGGCGCACGGTGTCCCGCGACTGATGGCAACCGATGACTGATCACCGACGCCTTCCCCGTCAAACCAGCGGTTTGTTGATGAGCAGCCAGTACAAGCCAAGCTGCCCGACCGCCTCGACGAACTTGTCGAAGTCCACGGGCTTGACGATGTAGCTGTTGACCCCCAGCCGGTAGCTTTCGACCATGTCTTTCTCCTCCTGCGAGGATGTCAGGACCACCACCGGGATGGTGCGGGCCTGCGCGTCGCCCTTGATCGCCGCCAACACCTCCAGGCCGCTGACCTTGGGGAGCTTGAGATCAAGGAGCACCACCTTCGGTACGTCGTTCAGGTCTTTGTGCGCGTAGGCGCCTCTGGAGAAGATGAACTCCAGGGCTTCGGCGCCGTCCTTTACCACGTGCACATTGTTGGCCAGGTTATGCTTCCTCAGCGCCCGCAGCGTCATTTCCACATCGCGCGGGTTGTCCTCAACCAGAAGAATCTCGATGCCACTCGTTGTCATGCTGTTTTCTCCTCCTTCTCTGCCTGTCTCATTTCGTCCTCTTCGTTCTTGGGACACGGCAGTGTGAAATAGAACGTCGCTCCCTCATTGAGCTTTCCTTCGGCCCAGACTCGCCCGCCGTGGCGCTGGACGATACGCTGCACCAGCGCCAGGCCGATGCCTGTGCCTTCAAATTCAGCGATCGTGTGCAGCCGCTGGAAGACGCCGAACAGCTTGTCCTTGTACGCCATGTCGAAGCCGACGCCGTTGTCCGTCACGGAATAGACGACATCGTTCCCTTCCACGCGACCGCTGATGCCGATGGCCGCCTCCCGCCGGGGCCGGGTGTACTTGACGGCGTTGGCGAGCAGGTTGGTCAGCACCAAGCAGATCATCGCCTCGTCACCGAAGGCAGGAGGCAATTCGCCGAGGTTCCATCGGATGGCCCTACCGGTCTCGACCTGTTCGACCTGCCGCCGGACGTCTTCGACAAGTTTGCTCATTCCGATGCGCCCCATCTTCAGGTCCTTCCGACTCAGCCGGGAGAACGCAAGCAGATCGCTGATGAGTTGACCCATGTCGTGCGCGCTGTCACGGATGACCTGCAACAGCCGCCGGCCTTCGCCATCCAGCCGCTCCGCGTAGTCTTCCTCGATCATTTTGGCAAACGCGTCTACCGACCGCAGCGGCGCCCGCAGATCGTGAGAGACGGAATAGCTGAAGGCCTCCAATTCCTTGTTGGCGGCACTCAACTGAGTGGTGCGTTCGGCAACCCGCTGCTCCAGTTCTTCGTTTAGTGTTCGGAGATCTTCCTCCGCCCGCTTCTGGTCTTCGATTACGCTCAGCAACGCACGGCGCGATTGGTTGGAAGCTATCAGCAACTCCTGCACCAACTTTTCGGAAGCGGTAAGCGCCTCGTTGCGTTTCGATTCGCTCAGGTCGGTTACCACCAGGCAAAGTAATTTCTGTGTCTCTTCCATCTGCAAAACGTTAGTGGAGAGATGCCCCGGCACTAACGCTCCATCGCTGGCAAGCAGTGTGATTTCCCCGTGGCGGCGGGTTTCGGTATCATCTTTTAGTAGCAGCACCTGAAGAATATCATGGCTATCGGGTACAATCCAGGTGCTGATCATGGAACCGATTACCCTTTCGAGCGGCGTCTTGATCATCTCGGCAAAGCGCCGGTTGGAATACAAGATGACACCATCCAATGTCATCATGAGCGCGCCCTCATTCATATCCTCGATCAGCACCCGGTAAGAATGATCGGCGCCTTTGAGCGTATAGACTTGCTCACCGCCCACGCCCGAGACAACAAGCGCGTCCACCTCGCCGCTGCGAATGGCGCGCAAAGTATCTTCGGCTTCGTCCAGCCGCGCGCGCAGGTCTTCCAGTTCAAGCAAGAGTTGTTCTTGAGTTTTGAGCTTCATTGCCCTGTCTCTTTCTTTCGCAAATCCAGCCCCACCAGCACGCGTTCGGTTTTCGACATATCGCCGATGATACGGCGCAGGGGGTGCGGCAATTTCTTGATGAGGGTCGGTGCGGCGATGATCTGCTCGCCCTTCGCCAGTTGGGGTTGTTGGTAGAGATCAACCACATCCAGCTCGTAGCGCCCGTGCAGGTGTTCCTCGCAGATTTTCTTGACATTGGCGATGGCGCGCACGGATTGCGGTGTCATGCCGGTTATATATAACCTTAAAATATAGCGTTCTTCCTGTGGACCGGCCAGCGATTGTTCAAACGCTTTCGTCGAATCGAGCACGCGCTTTCTTGGCATGGCATCCTCCTATTCCCTCGGCAGCAGATCCAACCCGATCAGCACGCGCTCGGTGTTGGAGAGATCGCCGATGATCTTGCGAACCGGTTCCGGCAGTTTCCGCACCAGCGTCGGGATGGCCAGGATCTGGTCGCCGCTCGCCAGTTGCGGGTTTTCTATCAGGTCGATCACTTCAATTTTATACCGCCCGGACAGATGTTCTTCGCAGATTTTCTTGAGATTGACAAAAGCCGCCACTGATTTTGACGTTTGTCCGGCGACGTACAGGCGCAGGATAAAGGTGTCTGATTTTGCTTCGGTTGGCCTGACTTCAGGCGGCGCGGACTTTTGTGCAGTCGGTTTCGTTTTCATTTCGCCCCTCCTTTTTGTTTTCTCGTTGCCGTATCCGCTGCGGTATCTGCTTTGCGGCTCACCTCCATGTCTATACGTTCTTTTGCCAGTTGCGTTTCCTGCGCTTGTTCTTGCCTGATGATTCTCAGCGCCTCGGCTTCTTGCGCCTCAAACACGGCGCGCATGGCGACGATCTGCGCTTCCAGCGCCTTGCGCTTGCCTTCCAGCTCGATATGTCGTAACTCGACATCCTGCTTTTTCACCATCAGCAGGGCTTGTATTCGCGCCTCTTGTGCCTGCCGCGCCGAACCGGTCAGCACGCCCTCCGGGCCGACGTAAACATCGCGCAATTCCACACCGTGATCGGTCAGCAGGAACTCACGAATCTGATTCGAGTGCGCCATGCCGCGCGATTTCACGACGCTCAAGCAGCGATTCCGCTCGCCGCCGCTTTCGATGTCGAGCAGTGACATCCAGGTGTCAATCAGCGACGAAATGGCAACGTCTCCTGCCTCGATATAGCCGCTGTTCGAAGTCAACATGGTGAACATACTTGTGACTTTACTCATTTTGAGGAAATCCACCAGCCGCATCAACATGGATTTTACTTCTGTCTTATTGCTCCCCATGACAAAGCTGCTCAACGGGTCCACAATCACGACCTGCGGTTTGAAGGCGTTGACCGCTTTGTGGATCATCGTCAGGTGCATTTCCAAACCCGTAAACGTGGGGCGGATCGCCTGAAATTGGAGCAGGCCGTTCTGCACCCACGGCTCCAGGCCAATCCCGATGGAACGCATGTTGCGCATGATCTGACTGGGAGATTCCTCAAAGGCAAAATAGAGGGCGCGTTCGCCGCGACGGCAGGCAGCATCGGCAAAGTGCGCGGCGATACTGCTCTTGCCGGTGCCCGCCGTGCCGGAGACCAGCACGCTGCTGCCGCGGTAACAGCCCGCGCCGCCCAGCATCGTGTCGAGGCGCGCAATGCCGGTGGGGATTCGATCGGTGGAGGCAATGTTCTTTAAGCCGAGCGACGTGACCGGCAGCACCAGGATACCGTCTTCGTCAATCAGGAATGGATACTCGTTCGTGCCATGCGTCGAGCCGCGATACTTGACCACGCGCAACCGCCGCGAGGTGACCTGTTCGTTCACGCGATGGTCGAGCACGATCACGCAGTCGGAGACGTACTCTTCGAGCCCCTGGCGCGTCAGCGTCTCATCGCCGCGTTCGCCGGTGATGATGGCAGTCACCCCCTTGTCTTTGAGCCAGCGAAACAGGCGGCGCAGTTCCGCGCGCAGGATGAGCGGATTAGGCAAGCCGGAGAAGAGCGACTCGATGGTATCCAGCACGACGCGCTTGGCGCCGATGGAGTCAATGGCCTGCCCGAGGCGGATGAACAATCCTTCCAGATCGTATTCGCCGGTCATTTCGATTTCGCTGCGCTCGATGTAGACAAAATCCAGCACGATCTTTTTGCGGGCGATCAGATCTTTCAAGTCGAACCCGAGCGAGGAGACGTTCTGGGTCAGGTCTTTGGCGGTCTCTTCGAAAGCCATAAAGACGCCCGGCTCGTTGAACTGCCTCGCGCCGCGCACCAGAAACTCCATGGCGATGAGGGTCTTGCCGCAGCCCGCGCCGCCGCAGATCAGCGTAGGCCGCCCTTTGGGCAGCCCACCGCCCGTGACTTCGTCCAGCCCCTGGATGCCGGTCGGCGATTTGGGTAGTTGCGTTCTTGTTTTTTTCATTGTTCATTCCTCCTTTTTGTCTTGTGATTCTGCACTGGGGTATCGGGGCGGATCGCCGGCTTTGCCCAGCAGTTCATTTACCTCACGCTTGAGATCAAGGATACGACTCTCGCGGCCGAGCGTGGCGTTGTGCCAGCGAAACAGTTCGTCGAGTTGTTTCTTGGTTTCTTCTTCGGCCTGTTTTCGCTCGGTGATGTCGCGGGCAGTGGCAAAGACTCCCTGCACCTCTCCGGCTTCGTTCTTGTACACACTGGCGTTGTAGAGCACGTCTGTGGTGCGACCCGAACTATGGCGAATCGTGAGAGAATAGTCCTTCACAAAACCCTGCGTGAATACTTGTTTATAACCCTCTCTGGCTTTATCGGGCTCCGTGAAGTAATCGGAGAAATCACTGCCGATCAGTTTTTCCCTTGAAACGCCGGTTACCTGCTCGGTGGTCTTATTCACATCCATGATCTTGCCATCGGCACTGATGGTCAGCAGCGGGTCAAGGCTCGTCTCAATTAGGTTGCGCGCATAGAGAGAAGCAATACGCAGCTCCTCCTCCGCCCGTTTGCGGTCGGTAATATCTATGAAACTCTCGAGCAAGTAGTCCTCACCCTTGAGCTTGATGGGAACAACGGATTTCAGTATCGGTATTCTGGTCCCGTCTGGCTTGAGCAGCACACGCTCAGAGCGGTCGACCAATTGCCCCAAATCACAAACAGGACAGCACATCGTTTCAGCCGGACACAGAAATCTATGACAGACCTTCCCGACCACATCCCCCCTGGGAAGTCCAATGACCTCCAGTGCGGAATCGTTCACATCGTAAATAATTCGGGTCTTTCCATTCACTATGAAAATCCCTGTGGGATCGTTCTTAAAAATCGTAGATAATCTGGCCTCGCTCTCCTGCAGTTCCTCCCCTAATCGCCTGCGCTCTATCAGCCGCCACATGCCTTCCATGAGCAAGGTCAACTGCTGGGCGTCGTTCTCACTATACTCTTCGTTCTTGTTGCCTACACCCGCGACAAGGACAATCCGGGAGCCCTCGAACACGGGAACATTCATGTGGCGCTTCACGGCCACGTGCCCCTGTGGATAGCCTTTTTTCAACGGATTGGCGGCAGCGTAATCGTTCGTGAAGACGGGCCGGCGCTGCCGGACCGCTTCGCCCCATAGTCCGGTGGTGTCGACGGGATAGATGATCGGCTTATCGATGATGGCGCACTCCGCCATGGCGGATTTCGACCATGCGTGCATCGTGAGGACGCTTTCATCTTCATTGAGAAATGCCAAATAACCGATTGTGCTTTGGGTCAACCGTACGGCTTCTTCCAGGGCAAAATCCGTGGTCTCCATCAGCGTTGCCTCCCTCATCTGGTTCAGTTGCAGCAGTACTTGCATGCGGTGGGAGTTCAACTCTAGTTCCTTGTTCATCTGCTCCGCCCGGTCGCGCGCCGCGACGGCATCCGTCATCAGGTTCAGCGCCGCCTTGCGGGATTGGCTCAGGGCCTCCTCCGCCCGTTTGCGAACGGCAATTTGCCAAGCCAGACCGGCAAGCTCGGAAACGACAGCGACGTCCACTGGCGTATAATCGTCCGGTTTGTTCCCGACGCCGAGAATCGCCATCACCCGCTCGCCTTGCATGACTGGCACCACCAGTTGCCGGATCACGACCGCATGACCTTCGGGCATCCCTTTGCGATGGGGAAGTGAGGCGTAATCATTATGGATCACCGGCTTTCGCTGGTGCACGCAATCCACCCAGACGCCGGCCTTGTCGATGCCGTAGTGCGCTCCCTTTCCTTCCGCCCGGCAAAACTCCGCTTTGGTTCGGGTAGACCAGTTCTGCAGGGTCAATGTCGCCTGATCCGCCTCAACAAAATGGTAGAAGCCGATGACGCTGCCGCTCAGCTTCTCGGCTTCATTGAGTGTTTCCTCAAGCAATTCGTCCAAGGAATGGTCGGCCGCGAATTCAATCAGATGCAACTGGGCGGTGTTGATCGCCGCCGCCTGCTTGCGCGCGGTGATGTCCTCCATGGCGACGCACACATGCCGGCGACCGTCGAGTTGGACGGTTTCGGCGCCGATCGCCATCCAAACCTGCTCCGGCGCGCCGTTCCGCATCAACTCCATCTTCAGTTCGGCCCCGTGTATCTCGCCACCCTTCGCAAGCAACGATTCAATGCTGTTGCGCGCCGGACACAGCGGACAGGCCGGCGCGTAGCCGCAGCCACGCGGATCCTGCGAGACGTGAACACAGCGCAAGGCGTTGCCCGGTCGGTGTTGCAGCGCCGCCGCGGCGCTCCCCCCTGTCAGGACTAAGGCCGCTGTGTTGACGCGCACGATATTGGTTGTTTCGTCGAGAATAAACAGGGCTACCGGTGAGGATTCAAAAATCGCGTCGAGGTTCGCCTTCTCCGTTTGTAGTGTCTCCGCCAACTGTTTGCGCTCGGTGATGTCGTTGATACTGGTAATCAAGTAAAGCGGCGTACCCTGCCCATCGCGGAGCAGCGTGGCGCTGACGTCCGCCCAGACAATATCGCCATCCCTGCGGACATATCGCTTTTCCATCCGGTAGGCGGCCTGTTCGTCCGCCAGAAGGCTGCGGGTACATTCCCAGCTTACCGCCACATCGTCCGGATGGGTGATCTGCGCAAAATTGATCTGCTGGATCTCCTCGATCGTATAGCCCAGCATGTCGGCGAACGCCCGGTTGATCCGGAGCAATTTCCCGTCCGGCGCCGTCAGAGACTGGCCGATGGTGGAGCGCTCAAAGTTGGCCCGGAAACGCTCTTCGCTCTCCCGCAGTTCCTTCCCTGTCCTGATCCGCTGATAGCGGTTCCACCACAGTCCGATAATCAGTGCCGCCTGCAGGAGGATCAGGAAGACGCCACCGAGGATTTGTTTCTTGAAGGAATCCCAGACACTATAGGCCCTGAATTCGACCTTGCTGCCCGGAGGGAGTGTATCCTCTCTGATCCCCCAGCGCTGCAGCTGCCGCCCGTCGAACCGATAGAGGCCGATCGGTTCGCTTTTCACGCGTGCGTCCGGCATGACGCCGGTCTGGAGCCACTGCATGGCGATTTCCGCCGCCCTTCTGCCGAGGCCGTCGTGATGGATCAGAAAGCCCCCCGCGATCCCGCTGCCCATGTAGGTGTCCAGCATCCCGTAGACCGGGACACGGGCGGCGCGCGCAATCTCGATTGCGGCCTGGGCAGGGACAAAGACCTTGCCGGCTGCGTCCAGTTGCAGGGCCTGGTAGATAACGGCCGAGTCATCCTCTGCCTTCCCCAGTTTTTCCAGCAGCGCCGGAAAGGTCAGGCCGTTCAGCGCCACAAACTGAACCCTTTCCCGGTACGACGCCCCCGCCCTGATCGCCTCGTTCACCATATCCCTCTCGACGGGGCCGTCGCCGCCGACGACATAGATCTTTTTGACGTCCGGATGGTTCCGGAGAATCAATTCGATGTTTTTGGATGCGGAGAAGGACGCCACGATTCCCGTATAGTTGCGGGGCAGCCTTTCCGGGATGTAGCCCTCGACGGAGAGCCCGGCGAAGACGACGGGCACATCGCCGAAGACCTTCTTCCCGTAGCGCTCCATGAATTGCAGCGCCTGTTTGTACTGGATGATGATCAGATCGGGCTTTTCCCGGGCATATTTGATCTTCAGGGAGGCGGCCATGTTGTCCATGTATAACTGGTCTGACGGATGGGCGGCCAGCTGCAGGTTTTCAAGGAAAAATGTAACCTTGAAGGGCTTATGCTCGGTGAATTCCGCCATGAAGCCCTGGAGGAACCATTGAATGCCCAGATAGTCGAAGTTGTAGGATGGAATGATCAGGATGCGTCTGGGTCTGTCCGGGGAATCGGCGGCGCGGGATCCGGGGGGGGCCAGGCAGAGGCATGCGGCGATCAGCAGGGTGCAGGTCATTGCCCTGCCGCCGATCCTGATCCATCGTCGTCGTTTGGTGCGATCCGGTGTCATGTCCGTTTCTCCTTCCCGTCTCTGCAAGAGCCTTGCTCCACAGCCGCCTGCACGGCGGGCCAAAGCCAGCCATCGGCCGGCGGCAAGCGCGCCGCTACATTGTTGGAGCCGGGTCATGCACCACCTCCGCCCGGCGGCGCCGGAACCGGGCCGACACCGGGAACGCTGTCAGTCTGAACCTGATCCGTCGCATGGCGCGGCGGTTCGCCCAGGCGACGGCACAACTCGTTGATTTCCTGTTTCAGTTCGATCATGCGCAATTCCCGGCCGGTCGCGGCGCGGTTGAAGAGCTCCAGTTCGTCGTTGCTGGCACGGAGTTCCTCAGTCTGCTGACGCAGCGCCACCTCGGCCCGCTTGCGGTCACTGATATCTCTGATTACAGAGAGAAAGCATTTTCCATCCCGGAGCTGGATGATCCCACCGGAGATCAGCCCGGTTATGATGGCACCGGACTTGATCCGGAAAACGGTCTCGAAGTTAGCTGCCCTGCCTTCGCGCAGGATTTCCGCCATGTAAGCATCACGGGCTGCGTGATCTGCCCATAGTCCCAGTTCCGTGGTGGTCCGGCCAAGCATTTCCTCCGTCGAGTATCCGCTAAGGAGGATTGCGCCGGCATTGACCTCGGTGATCCGACCGTCCGGAACGGATGTGAGCAGAAAGGCGTCAGGGCTGGACTGGAAGGCTTTTGCAAACTTTTCTTCCGACAAAAGCACCATCTCCTCCGCCCGCTTGCGGTCGGTGGTGTCATTGAACGTGACCACGAGTTTGTCTGTCAGGAAAGTGACGTAAAGCTCGCAAATACGTGTGGAACCATCGCTACAGGTAACCCGGTATTCGCCCGTGTTGACAGTTTGGCGGGATTCACGGGCTATTTCCAGAAAAGATTTCCATCGGTCAATCACCTCGCGCTGGTAATCGGGATCCGGGTACGCGATCTGATACCACTCCGCTGCGGTGGGCGCAGTATGTCCGAAAAGGGTGAGGGCGCTGTGACTCCAGAAATCAATTTTGTTATCCTGAAAATCGACTAAGGCAATGGGGAACGGTGTCGCATCGAGGATGGCCAGGAGTTGTGCCTCGCTCTTTCGCAGCGCTTTATCCGCCTCCAGCTGTTCCAGGAGCTGCTGAACCATCACCTGCTTCCTGAGATAGAACAGCAGACTGGAGAACCCCATAAACAGCAGTAGGGCGATCACAGCAACCTGGATAAAGTATATAAACTCGGACATAAGGATTGTCCGGCTGTCACGGCCCACGAAGACGGACCAGCCGATATCGGCTATCGGGGCATAGGTGATGTAACGGCTCCTCTTTTCCAGGTAGGGGTCTTCAATGGATACCGTTGAAATCTTTGCCGCAATCGCCTTCTCTTTGGCGAAATAGAAGGGATAGGGCGTGATCTCCTTGTCATAGGCAAAACGGCTGCTGTAGAGGAGATTGCCTGCCCGGTCGGTGATGTTGGCGAATGTGCCGGGATCGAGGGAGAGACGTTGCAGGAGCCTGGCAAGTCCGGTGGCACGCTGGGTGCTCTGCATTATCCCAACCACTTCTCCCGATGCATCCGTGACTGGCACAGCGATCTGGAAGGCGACATCCTTCTCCCTGACTACCCTGAGGACGGCATTCGATATATAGGTCTTCCACTCTTTGCTGACACCCTTATACCATTCCCGGTGGGCAAAATTCTGTCCCATTACTTCGGGTCGTTCCGGATAAGCAGCCCAGAGCGTGCCTTGCTTGTCTGAAATGACTACTATGTCCACGTCGGGATCGCTCTTTGCCAGGCTGGCCGGATGAATCTTGGCCTTTTCAACATCCCTGTCTTTAACAGCCCGTACAAGGAGGGGACGGTTGCTGTAGGATTCAATAGTTCTGACGAGCCTCTGGATGTGCTCCTCCATAACCAGGGAGATCAGGTTGCTGGTGTCCCGGTCCTCTTTCAACTGCTGCGCCATGTTGCTCGCATGATACTGATAGCAGATCGAGAAACTCGCTGCAGCGAAAATGACGAAGATCAGGATGAGAATCAGGTTGAAGCGCCGGCGTTCCATAAGCCAGGAATGAATTGAAGTGTCCTTCTCAGGCATTTAATTCTCCTTTCTCCTTTGGGACAACTCGTCGGGTTTCGTGATGGTTGTGCAGGATGGACAGGTCCCGGTTGGGGGGGATCACATAGGCGCAATCCGGCTCGACCTTGGGCTGTGGGCGTGTGGGTTTCACTTGCTCTTTCATCACTTCCTCCGCTATTCAATATTTAACTATTTGAATAATCAGTAATGTATGTTCCTGTTTCGTGCCATCACCATCACAATGGCAATTTTCGTTGAGAAGAATCCTGAGCCAGTACTTTTAATACCTTAACAAAGCTTGCAATTTCCGTTACCTTATCGAGAAAATAGTCCGCGCCAAGTTCCCTGCATTTCTTCCGATACTGCGGATAGGGATAGTTGGTAAGCATAATGACGACAGGCGGTGCATGTTCTTTTTTGATACGTTCAAGAACATTCATCCCATTCTCGCCAATGAGGCGAATATCTAATATCACCACATCAGGTTTCAGTCTTTCAATGGCTTCGACAGCATCATTTGCATTCGCGGCCTGGCCTATGAATTCCAATCCGGGAATATCGGACAGAAGAACCCTAATCCTTTCAACAACGAGTTCTGAATCATCGACAACAAAAACCTTCATGGATGCATCCTTCCGGCATGTTTTGGCATGTCAGTAACAGTCATAGGCTGATTTTCTTTGAGGAGATTTCCTCTAATCTTCTGCGCCATCTTTAACCTCTTATTTTTCTTTGTTTACAATTCGGGTTATCGTTTGCTATACTAATTGCCGTGAGAGGGTGGAGGTAACGGAGCATGAAAATCGAATATGACCGGGAAGCAGACGCTTTATACATCCTTCTGCGAGACGCGGATATTGACGATAATCTCGATATCGCAGAAGGGGTGACCGTTGACCTGGACGCAAACCGCCAGGTTATCGGTTTTGAAATCCTCGATGCAAGCAAAAAACTTTCTTTATCGGACATTGTCAATATTACCATCGAAAATCTCCCGGTCGATAAAGCCGTTGCTTCCGCAACATGATAGTTAAGCATTTCTCCCGCCGCTCCGAAATGGGACAGGAATGTCCCGCCTATCGAATTTTTTTAAATCCTGGATTCCGTGTCGCGCACGGAATGACATAAGGTGGATTCCCTTTTACACGGGAATGACAATAAAAGCTTCCTTTCACTTGTCATTGTCTGGCTTGACCAGACAATCCAGATTATTTTCGTCCTGGATTCCCCCGTATCAAGTACGGGGCAGGCTTATCAAGCGCGGAATGACATTCCTTAGGTGCTGGAAGAGTAAAATATTTATTCCTGTTTGTCTGTCAGGGAAGCCTGATTTTTCTGTAGGGGAATCCCTACAAGGAAGGGGCTGACGTTCTACCTCCAAAAAGCATCGGAGGCCAGTTCTTCGGCAAAGCGGCGGAAAGGCAGGGCATCAATACCATCTTGCGTTTTCATCACCGGTCCGTCAGGGTAAACGACAATGCGGCGTTGCAGCCCTTCGAGTTGAGCCACAGCGCGCAGTCCTTTGCACCAGTCATCCCTGAACGCGTTGCCGGACTTTGCCTCGACTGCGATAAGGTTCGCGCCCCGAATAAGCAGGAAATCAACTTCGATCTCAGACCGGCCCGATGGCGCCCAGTAATACATGTCGTCACTTTTCGTCGTAATTTGACGGCGTCATATACAATTTTCTCCAAATCGGCAAGCGAAATTGACTTCCCATACGCAGTCATTTGCCTCTTGACAAATCCATTTCTCATGTTACACTAAAGTATAACACCTTAAAGGAGAACGGACATGCGATTCACAGGCATCAAGGAGCTAAAGCAAAAAACCATGAGCGTCATCGAGGCCTGCAAAACGGAAGATGTCATTATCACCGCTTACGGCAAACCCACGGCGATCCTTCATCATATCACGGAGGAGGATCTCGCCGACTATCTTGTTGAAAACGATCCCCTTTTCCGAAGCAGGATCGAGGATGCCTATGCCGAATACACGCTCGCCGGCGGTTTGACGGCCGACGCCCTCATCGCAAAACTGGAATCCCGTCGTGGCGCAAAAAAAGTTTAGCATCGTCTTCAGCCCCGCTGCTCAGAAAGACATCGCCGCCCTGGAAACCGATGAGGCCATTCAACTGACCAGGGACATCGCGTCCTATCTGGAGATCAATCCCTTCCCCTTCGGAAAAACCCGGATAAAAAAATTGACGGGTTATAAGCCCTCTCTTTATCGCTTGAGGAGCGGCGATTTCCGGGCCTATTATCGCCTCCTGCCCGGCACAGTCGTCATTCTCGCCGTTACCAAACGAAAAGACAGCGCCAAGCTGTTAAAAAGGTTAAAACCGTAACCAACTTTATTGCGGATTGCGGAATAAGGAGGCGCCTCCTTCAAGTTGAAAACCTTCTTCCCTGAATGATCTTCCCTTAACAGGTTAATCGACATAGGATTCAGAATATTAGTATAGAGACCTTTGAAAAACATCCCTTTTGTCATTGCGGTGAACTGAAACCCTGAGCTTAGCGTGCGGGGAAAGGAGAAATCTTTTCTCCTGCGCACCCCCTTTATGAAAGGGGGTCGGGGGGATTTTATTCCGCTATCAGAAATCCCCTGTAGCCCCCTTTGTCAAAGGGGGCAAGAAGAAATGACAGTAACTCTGGATTCCCCCGTATCAAGTACGGGGCAGGCTCTTCGTCGCGCTTCGCTTGCACGGAATGACAAAAATGGTAATTGCGACACAGTCTCGTTTCAGACGAGGTGATTTTCTAATGCATAGCGGGTCAGATCGGAATTGGTGCTCATTTTCATTTTTTCCATGATGCGGCTGCGGTAGGTGCTTACTGTTTTTTCGCTGAGATATAATTCTTCGGCAATTTTCTTTATTGCTTTTCCCGAAGCGATCATACGCATGATTTCAAATTCCCTGTCAGAGAGCTTTTCATGGTGCGGTTTTCCGGAGGCGTCGATATCCATAATCAGTCTCTCTGCAAGAGATGAACTGATATACTTTCCTCCGGAGATTATCTTTCTGATGGCTTTTACCAGTTCCTCCGGTGCGCTCTCCTTTGTCAGATAACCGGAGGCGCCCGCTTTCATCACGCGTACCGCGTACTGCTCCTCGGGATGCACACTCAAAATGAGCACAGGCAGCTCCTGGTATTCGTATTTTAACTGTTTCAAGATTTCTACCCCGCTTGCGCCGGGCAGAGAAATATCAAGAATGACTGCATCGCAATCTATGGTGCGGATTATTTTAAATGCCTCCTGCGCGCTCTCCGCCTCACCAACCACTTTTACGTCCGGCTCCTCTTGGAGTATCTGTTTCAGTCCCCGCCGCACAACGGGATGGTCATCCACGATGATCACTTTGATCATGACGGTTCTCCCTTAGGCTGTACTTCACGGTGAGAATTGTAAACCGTTACTTTATGAAATTCAAGCCAATAAATTGAAACCCTTGCACAACTCCTCTATTCGTCATTCCGGGCTTGACCCGGAATCCAGGCGCTGTCCTCGCGCATGCGAGGAACCATTACATTAATACTGGATTCCCGCTTTCGCGGGAATGACAAAATTACAGGTTTTATGCAGTTTTGCAAAGGTCTCAAAATCACGCCTGCGGCGAGGTGTTTTTATATGGAAATTGCACTGAGACAGTTGTCCCTTTAGATGGCTCTCCAGAGAAACTGATTGTTCCTCCGAGAGACAACGTGCGTTCGCGCATGCCGGTGAGTCCAATGGACTTCGCATTATGAATATCATTTTCGCTTATTCCCTTTCCGTTGTCTTCCACTTTCAGTACAAGACTGTCCGCCTCTTTATATAACGTTGCGATAACGTTTGTTGCGTTGGCATGGCGGGCCACATTGGTCAAAGCCTCCTGAAAGATACGAAATACTGTTATGGAAAGTTCCTCATCCATGTTGATGTCTTTCAGGGTTGAGACAAATTCACTTTGAATACCCGTCCTTTTCTGGAATTCCCAGAGCTGCCATTCAAGAGCTGCAAGAATACCAAAGTCATCTAAGATGCTCGGCCTCAGTTCTGTCACGAGCCTGCGGACCGTACCAATAGTTTCATCAATGAGTTTTGACATTTCATTTACTTTACTCAGGAATGAATCTCTATCTGTTATATGCCAGCTTTTTGGTGCGCTGCTTGCCAGAAAGGAGAGGTCAATCTTCAGTCCCGTCATCGCGCCCCCCAACTGATCGTGGATTTCCCGGGCGAACTCTTTCCTCTGCTCCTCACGCACGGATTGAAGCCGCCCAGCAAAGGCGCGTAACTGTTGATGTGATGCCTTTAGTGCTTCCTCCGCCCGCTTGCGCTCGGTGATGTCATACATGAACACCAGAAGGTGATTTTCACCTTCAGAATAGAAAGAAGAGAACCTAATGCTAAGCCAGACGTCCTTCCCGAAACTTGTTGCGACGAGGGGCTCTATTCGTTGTTCGGTGCCGGTACGAAGTGTTTTCACTGCCAATTCATACATCTCTGACTTTTTCCAGGATTGGATTTGATGGAAGTTTTGTTCCAGAAGTCCGGCCACATTCGTCCCGACTATCTTCGCAACAGCATCATTGGCGTATGTGCACTGGCCCGACTCCTTGTACGTCAAGATGCCGATAGAAGAAGTATTAAGGATCGTTTTGTTAAATTCTAGCGCCTCAAGAATCCTGTTCTCGCTCTCCCGCAGCGCCTCCTCCGCCAGCTTGCGCTTGGTGATGTCCTGAACAGCACCGTAAAGTCGTAAGCCTCCTGGAGCTTTCTCATCAGCAATCAACTGCATGTGGTTCTTGATCCACTTTATGCTTCCTTCTTTTGTCAGAATACGAAAATCGCCGGAATTCTTCGAAAGGGCTTTAAGGCTTTCTATCTGCTCTTCAGCTATGGTAATATCTTCATGGTGGATAGTGGACATAATCCAGCATGCTTTTCCCTTAAAGTCGTCTAATGGATACCCTGTCACTATTGTAAACCCACCGGTTACCCAGTCAACGACATACGGGCCGTCATCAGTATGAATACACGAGTAAATGAAATCAGGGATAATCTGGGACATCATTCTATAGCGGGACTCTGATGCCTGCAAAGCCTCCTCCGCCCGCTTGCGTTCGGTGATGTCGTTGTATAAGACTTGAAATTGTCTTTCACCGTTCCAAAGTACTTTTTTGCGGAAGACATTGAGATGGCGGACTTCACCATCTTTCCTTACGATGCTTATGTCGTATTCGGACGGGTCATAATCACCTCGTTTTCTTTTTTCCCTTCTTATCTGGAACTCGGCAAAACTCTCCGGGGTATAGCGCTTTACTACAGGGGTTGCTCTCATCTCATCAATGCTGTCGTAGCCATAGATATCCAGAATAGCCCGGTTGGCATAAATTGTCTCACCTTCTATGGTCACGATGCGCACCCCTAGCGGGGAGTCACGCAGAGAACGGCGGAAGTTTTCTTCACTTTCCCGCAGCTCCTCCTCCACCTGCTTGCGTTCGGTGATATCCTGCACCGTACCGTAAAGCCCCGTAACCCGTCCATGGTTGTCATACGCCGCGCCGCCAAATGCGTCCACCCATCGGGTGGCGCCGTCCGGGCGGATCAGTTCCAGCTCAAGCTGATAAGGTGCACCGGTTTCCAGTGCTTTTTTGACGGCTTCTTTCAGACGATCCCAGCTTTCTGGAGCATAAATGTTGGGGTGTTCTGCATATGTGGGTGCTGGAAACATCGGGTCGAGTCCTGCAATACGGTAAAGCTCCTCCGTCCAGGTGACTGTGTCAGTGTCGGCTTTCCAATGCCAGATACCTATATGTGCCAGTCGATGGGCATCTCTCAGTTGTTCCTGGCTTTTCTTCAACGACTCCTCCGCCCGCTTGCGCTCGGTGATGTCCACTCCGATCCCTCCGATGTACTTTTTTCCGGACGAATCATGCAGAGGGATCTTGAAGTTCCACCAGTGGCAAAGTCCTCCATCGGGGTTTGGGGTTGTCTCCGTTACCTCTATCGTGCGGCCGGCCGTCAGCACGGCTTGGTCGTGCTTCCAGAACTCCTCAGCCACCTCCCGAGGCCAGAGATCGAAATGAGTTTTGCCCAGCCAATCTGCCGACCGGACTCCAAATCGGTTCTCATAGGTTTTGCTTATATACACGTAACGGCCCTGTTCATCCTTCATCCAGGCGATTGTAGGGCTGTTGTCCATGAAGAGCCGGAAGCGTTCCTCGCTATCATGCAGCGCCGCCGCCGCCAGCTTGCGCTCGGTGATGTCGCGGGCCATGCCATGCACGATGGGAACGGCCCTGCCTTCGGCCCGTAAAATGTTGTTGTATTCCAAGTGGCGGGTTTCGCCGCCAGCGGTTCGTATCCGCATGATGCCGCTTGCCCGTCCCTGACTTTGTATCTCTTTCAGATACGCACCGAACCGGTTACGTACCTCTGGGGCAAGAAAATCTCTCAGATGCATGTTCAGCAGCGATTCACGGGAATACCCCGATAACCTGACCGCCGCCTCATTCACGGAGAGCAGCTTTCCTTCCGGGTCGTGGGTGAAGATCAGATCCTGGCTGTTCTCGACCATGTCGCGGAAGCTCTCCTCCCTCTCGCGCAGCGCCTCTTCTACCTGCTTAAGGTCGGCTTCCGATTGCTCCAGTTTCGCAACTCTCTGTCTTAGAGAAACCAGTTCCTGAATCAATGCCTGTTTTTTCTTGGATTGATCTTTCATCATAATCATTCACGATCTGCCAAAAAAACAAAACCCCGTTTTCTTCTGAAGAACGGGGTTTCAGTAATCAGCCCATGGCACCCTCAAACATGGTTAAAGGGTTTTAAACTTTTTGTGTGGACTACTTTTAGACTAAATTTATTACTATCATGACTTCCATGAGAAATCTACCATAAAAACAAAACGTGGCAAGTTAGTGACTGCAAGAAGTTAAATAGGTCGTGAATCTGGTCGGGACTCAACCCGTTTTGAGCGGTTTAGATGGGTTTAAAAATGTAATAAACTTGGGAATAAGGCTTTACCATCGAAATTTAAGACAGCTTACCCTTCTTTTGTTCATACATCAACACATCGGCATGGGACATCAACTCATCAATGGTCGAAGGATTTTCGGGATCGTTGTAAGCCATACCGACACTCATCGAGAAAGAGTAATCCCTGTTTTCACGGCCATTATTTATGCCGATCTGATACTGCAAACGATCTTCGACAATTCTCGAATCTTCGATCTTGACCCCCACGGCCAGGACAGAAAATTCGTCGCCGCCGACACGGGCAATAATGTCCGCGTCCCGAAAGACTTTTTTAAGAACGTTGGCGGCCTCCATGAGTGCTTCATCCCCTTTTTTATGGCCTAAATTGTCGTTGATCCATTTCATGCCATCCAGGTCGGCAAACAAAAGCAGCAACCCGATCTTTGTTCTTGTAGCGATCTTCAACTGCTGCTCGGCAAGGGCCAGGAACCCTCTTCGGTTATATAACCCGGTTAATGGATCGGTTAAGGAGAGGGTCAGAATCTCTTCTTGCATCTTCTTGTGGTCGGTGATGTCCATCGAATTACCCAGGATGGCCGGCCGGCCCTCATGTAAAATGGACGTAACGGTCTCCATAATCCATCGGGTTTCTCCCTGTTTCGTGATAATCCTGTATTCATAAGGGGAACTCATTTCGCCACGCAGCATGGCCTTGGCATTTTGTCTTACTTTTTCCCTGTCTTCCGGGTCGACTATTAGATCCGCTTTCTGATCTAACAGCTCCTCCCTTGTATAGCCTGCATAGGATGCCGCATTGGAATTAATGAAACGGAAATTCCCGTTCTGCACCACATAAACACCAGCCATGGATTTTTCAGCAAGCGTCTTGTAAAGTTCCTCGCTTTGCCGAATGGCCTCTTTGGATCTGTCTATGGCATATATAACGCCTGAAAAAACCACAATTAAAAAGCATACGAAAATCGTTGCCAGGATACCGATCAATTTGTAAATCCTGATACGATCTGTCGGGGTCAGAAGCACAATCGACCATCCGTCGCTGTCAATCACCTTCCTGGAAACGAAATAATCATTTCCTTCTAAAGTGACTTCCGCACCATCGGCAATTTCCTTTTCAATAACGGCTTCAAAGTGCTTATTGCCGAATTGCTGGGAAGCAATCAATTTTTCGTGTGTTGTTTTGTCTAACGGCCAGAGACTTTTTAGAACCATTGCCGGTGTGCTGGAAAGAAAAATAATGCCGTCACGGCTGATGAGAAAGCAAAAGGGGTATTTGCTGAACAAGGTCTTAAGCTCGTCAATATCCTTTTTCATCGTGACCACACCAACCACTTTACCTAAATGGTTCTGAACCGGGTAGCTTGCATAGAATCCTCTCTTTCCGGAAGTAATTCCCAGCGCAAAATAACGATAGGGATTGCCTCTGAATGCTTCCTGAAAGTAAGGGCGAAAACGATAGGATTTCCCCACAAAGCTGTCCGGATCGTTCCGGTTGGAGGATGCCACAGTCGTGCCATCAGCATCCATCAGGTAGGAGACTGATGCGTTTAAGGCGGAATTGTATCTGTCTAACGCGCTATTGGCCTGTTCGATATCCCGTTCCTCTTTTGATAGCAGTGCGGGAGCGATCCATGGAGAACCGGCCAAGGATTTAACGGCCTCTTCAAATTTATTTAATGTAGAGGATACATAGACGGACAGGGTTAATGCTGAAGCTCGGCTTTCTCCGATGATTTCCTGCCGGGCTGTATTGTCAAGATAGTCCGTTGCAAACCAGCCGGCAACAGCGACGACAAGCAGAAGAATAATCAGTAACGAATAAAGAAAGCGCCTCTTACTCAAGTGCAATATCTCCCAGGTAGGTAAAGCCACATCGTTGATAAGAACTCGCTTCTTCGAGTTGAAAGCATACGATGAGCGGCCTTGTGAGTCAATGAAATATTGACCCCCGAATTACCTCACATTAAATGTTACCCAAGGGGGTGAATAAACTGGACAGGAAATAGGGACAGCTGTCCCTATTTTGTATTATGCCGCTGTTTTCAGACTGACATGCATGCCTGCCCTCGTGGCAAGAGTGACAAGCATTTCGAGGCTAAATCGCTCCCATTTTCCTCTAATCAGGTCGGATACCCTGGACTGACTGATACAAAGAATTTTCGCAGCATTGGCCTGCGTCAGTTTCCTGGTTTCGATGAACTTGCGAAGTTTGGCCATAAGAGCAGCACGCATCTGAAGTATGGAGGCCTCTTCTGGAGAATATCCCAGATCAATAAATACGTTGCCGGAAGATTTAATAATGGCTTTGCTCATAGCTTATCCTCCAATTTGTTTGTAACGTTGGCGGGCCAACTCAATATCTTGTTTACCTGTTTTTCTCGTTTTCTTTTGAAAGGCATGAAGTACATAAATCACTTCGTGAAGCTTGGCGACATAGATAACCCGCCACTCCCCAAGAAGATGAATGCGAATTTCTTTAACGCCAGAGCCGACAACCTTCATCGGCTTCCAGTCGCTTGGTTCAAGTCCTGACTGAACCGCGTGGAGTTCAAATCCAGCGGCCCGCCTTGCTTCATCAGGGAAGTTACGGAGATCGTCGAGACTCGATCCCACGAATTTCAACTGCTTCATCTCCATGGAGGCATTATATAAGTTTTTATATATTTGGCAAGATTAATTTTACAGTCGAATTTTTACCGATAAACGCAAATTACCAGTTAAAGTCTTGAACTTTTAAGCACGAAGGGAAATTGTTGAATACGGGAAGAAAAAAATAGACGTATCGGTCGATATGACACCTTAATAATGAAATGATATATTGAAACCTTTGAAAAAGGTTACCTCTTTGTCATTCCCACCCCCGATAAGGACATTCGAGAGCAGGCTCCGGTGGGAATCCATAAGGTGTAGAAAATACTAGATTCCCGTTTCCACGGGAATGACCATTAAACCCATTCATCGCGAAATTCAAAGGTCTCATACTAAGGAATACATTGATAGGAATGGCAACGTCTCTCACAGAAATAAAAAGGGGCTAACCATGATTGGTTAACCCCCTTCATTTCAATGGTGGGTCAGGGCAGAATTGAACTGCCGACACCTGGATTTTCAGACGAAAAATAGCAATAGTGAGGAAGTCGGGAAGATTCTTATAAATAATGATGGCTTCCTTCCTGAAACTGTTAAAACTGATTTCACAATAGGCATACAAAAATTCTCATGGCAATAATCGAGATGCAACACCAGGAAAAATCTGATATGTGAAAACAAAATATTATAGCACGGCAGTGACACCGTGCAGCAAACGGAGAAAGGCCTCTGTATCATGGGGAGAAGCAAGCATGGCTCAAGAAACGGGGAACCCCTGCTCAAGTAGAACTTTTATTTCAACTGTGGTAAATGTCCAAGGGACAAGTGAGGAAATAAAATGCCACTCATGGGTTGGAAGAATCTGACAAGAAGTTGTTCGTTCAGTGGACAGGGGCAACACCCTATAGCGGCTTATTCTGAGTTTATGCCGCCTATCCATTTGGGCTGTAGGCCTTACGGTGGAAGAATATACGACTTCTTCTCTGAAGAGAACCCTTATGGTTTCCCGGTCACAGAGGTTGAAGAGTATTACGAATTGCGTCCGGGGCTGGAAAATATCGCCCATCAGGTTCTGGAGTCTCTGGTTCATCTGGCTCGCGGGGAACCCACTAAACACCTTGCCAAGAACAAACTAGTCAATAACCCCTACTGGCCCCCGGAGCTTGCTAAGCAGGCAGGAGCGTTAAATCATGAACGCTTCGTTTTGCTTCTGCCGCTTGCTCTTTCTCTCACCCATGACGACAAGGGCAGGAGACGTTGGACATTCCTTGGTGGCAGTGAGCGGGGGCCCGTCCGTCCTTTCTGGAAGAGTTTTTTCATCTCTGACGGCAGTGAGCTCCCATCAGAAAGAGCAATGGATTTTATTAGAACTCTTCTCCATGCTGCCTACGGCGAACCTTTCGAGAAATTATCTGATCTCCATGGTATCGGCTTTCGCATTTTTGTTGAGGATGATGATCCACATAATAATCTGCGGCCAGTCTGGGCATCGCCCTTGATCTGGCGCCGGGGAATGTCATTAAAAGGTGTTAAATATCTCTTGAGCTTCGAACCATTCGAGGGACTTCCAGCGGATTTGAAAAGGGCCTATTTCGGGGGGGAACTAAACTTGTTGCCTTTCCCGGGCAGCTTGCTTTTTTGGGGTATCCCCGGTTATATCAAAATGCAACGTGAATTAACGATGGCCAACCAAATTCCCTTGTTGAGTCTTGTGGAGCGTCATGAATCTCCTTATGGACTTCGTGTGCCTCAATCCGGCTGGATGCATATACCACGGCTCAACCATCTCTTGCCCAATGAAGACTTCGGACCGATTAGAAGTACCTTCCAGCGAACCCATCGCTGGGCAAAGGTGCACCGTTACGAAGATGAGCTTGCGACTCCCGGACGTCAGGATCATATCGCCAACGTGCTTTTCAGCACGAATCCAAAAGACCTGGATCTGTATGGCAAACCCATGGCGCGCAACAGCCAGATCTGGACTCAGGACTATCAGCTATTGCTCGATGGCCCAGATGCTACGAGAGCCGAAATTAATGCTGCCATCAAGACAGTCAATCAAGGTGGTCTGTTCGGATACAGATTTCAATATCCACCGATGTGCATAGGATCATACCAAGTCTACTGGCATCGCCCTCTCATAGCGTACGTGCCCCACAATACGGATAAGCCAGCCGTATTACATGACACTCTTATGGGATATCTTACTGCCTATAACGCAAAGCAGCGTGTTGATTTAGATCATCCAATCGAACTCTGGCCGAGCCTTTACAGACGAAACGCGCATATGGCCGTCATTGAACTTTTCAAAGATAAAAAACATGAGTGGAAAACAGTTACAAGAGCGCTGAATCTGTTGGAAGCGCACGAACTCATCGGCAATAGAAAGCTTCCTTGCACTTTTGCAAGACAGATATTGATGCTGCCAGAAAATATGACCCTTGATGCATGGCTCGAATCTTTGCCGGAGATTGCGGGCAATAAAGAAAAAGGTCAAATGCTTGCCAATCAATTACATGATCAGATCGAACACAAAAAGCCGATTCTGCCAATTTCGGGAAGAAAAAGACTGCCGGCCTCGCTGACTTTTGGCTGTACTGCTGTTCGTTCTTTTGAAGCGCGATATTGGAAGGATATCCTTCATCTATCGACCGGTGAATATACGAATACAGCCAATTCTGACTGCATCCTGGACACTGTGACTCAAAGGATGTTGAAGCATCATCATCGAGACCTGGAAGGGCTTGGGGATTACTTGCTTACTTACTATAGGCGGGTCATCGCTGAATGTGGCATGCAGGGAAAAGCACTGGTCGGAGACCTACCTTTCCGATGGAAAACTGATTTTGACTTTGACTGGTGGGGAGGTTGGGCAAATGACCAGTTGGGGCGGCTTGAGGAACGAAATCTCGTGATCGTGATTCCAGGACGTGATCGCCATCGGGCGGTTATCATGGCGGATCATTATGACACGGCATACATGGAAGATATTTATTATAAGGAGCAAGGTGGTTCCGGCGCGCGTCTTGCGTCGGCCGGGGCAGATGATAACCACTCCGCAACCGCTGCGCTGATGCGTGCTGCTCCGATCTTTTGCAAACTCAGCCGGGAGGGAAAGCTCGGTTGCGACATCTGGCTTATTCATCTGACCGGCGAGGAATTTCCATCAGACTGTCTCGGAGCACGCAATCTCTGCCAACAGCTTATAGAGGGTACATTGAAATTACGCTTATCAAAGGATAAAGAAAAAGCTCTGTCAGATGTTCAAATTCAGGGCGCGTTTATTCTTGATATGGTTGCACATAACAATGACAGTGAACGTGACAAATTTCAAATATCTCCGGGAATGGGAGAGGAATCGGTATGGTTAGCTTATCAAGCCCATATGGCCAATGAAATATGGAACGCCTCTACTGATATTTGGAATATGAGGCCGTCCCGTCGCAGATGTACTCGAGGAAAGCGAAGTTCTGATGAAAAGACGGTCCCGGAAATTGCGTTACATCTGAAACTTGATGGTGAAATTCGTTTACCTCGTGATCCCAAGAGTACGCTTTATAATACAGATGCCCAGATCTTCTCTGATGCAGGTATACCGGTAGTTCTTTTCATGGAGAATTATGACATCAGCCGTCACGGATATCATGATAGCCATGATACGATGACCAACATTGACCTTGACTATGGAGCTGCCGTGACAGCAATTGCCATCGAAGCCGTCTCCCGAGCAGCTACCGAAGAGCCTTTTATAGGGGGGCAGGCAAAACGCCTTGACAGGAAAAAACATTTCTCATACAAAAATAAGAAGGGGCTAACCATGATTGGTTAACCCCCTTCATTTCAATGGTGGGTCAGGGCAGAATTGAACTGCCGACACCTGGATTTTCAGTCCAGTGCTCTACCGACTGAGCTACCGACCCTCCCAGCTTGCTATGTCATTGAGTGGAAGTCTCGTCTATAAAAAATCCCCTTCTTTGTCAAGGCCTTTTTCATCGGGCGTATATGCCGGCCCATCAACGATATTCTTGACACGGATGACAACTGTCCCCGCTATCTTGTCATGCCAGCTCTGTTTCTTCGCATCAAATGCGATCCAGACAAACCCGAGGTAAAAGACAACGGCCGAGATGATATATCCCACCCATCTGAGAAAAGCGAGACCGAAGGTCATTTGTTCTCCTGTTGACTGAACCATTTTGAGGCCAAAGATCATCTTCCCGGGCGTCTGCCCGGCGGCGCCGTGAAAATATGTAAAATAAAACATACTTATAAAGACGGTCACAAGCAGGTAAATAAACACAAAGGTGATGGTCACTTCTGCAAATCTCTCCGGCAACATATCGCGGTAGTGAGTCAGAAAGCTGATATTCAATGCCAGCACGCCTACGAACAGGATGAAGAGCGAAGTGAAAAAGAGAATAATCTTATCGATGGAAAATGCCATCGCTCTTCGCCAGAAGCCACCGTAACGATCTTCCACCACTACAGCTTACCCCCTTCCGGCTCTCCTCCAAAGATACCCAATTCATACTGAATGATGGAAAGAATAGTGACAGCGGCTGTCTCCACCTTCAGTACATTCCTGCCCAAACTCACAGATATGAATCCCCTTTTCACGGCGCTCTCCACTTCCTCTCTTGAGAATCCCCCCTCCGGGCCTATCATGACGGTGATGTTTTTCTCTCCTTCATATCTATTGTCACGCAATAGTTTTTTTATGCGTCTTTCAGATTCTTCTTCCCAGAAAATAATCTTCAGCGCCCCCCCTCCCGCAGATGCAAGCATCTCTTCAAAAGATAGAATGTCGTTAACTTCCGGTATATCTGCTCTCCCGCACTGTCTGGCCGCCTCGGTGGCTATACTTCGCCACCGCGATACCCTGACACGGGCTTTGTCCGCCGTTAATTGCGGAACGGATCTTGCCGACCGAAAGGGGATGATCCTGTGAGCGCCCAGCTCCGTCGCCTTCCGGATTATAGAATCCATCTTGTTCGCCTTGGGTAGGGCCTGAAGAACCGTAATTCTTGGAGCATCGTCCTCTATCCTGTTCTTTCCCAAGACCTCTACGTTGATTCCATCGGCGGAGAAGTTTTTTATCACGGCTTCGTATTCCCATCCGGCGCCGTCAAAAAGAACCAGATGGTCACCCTTCTTCATCCTGAGGACGGACTTAACATACCTGAGGTTCTCTCCTCCAAGTTCAAATAGCTCGCCCTTCCCCATAATCCCGGGGAAATAGATTCTCGGCACTGTCAAGGTTTATTCCCTCACAAAACAATGGGAAATTGGGTAGAAGGTTGGACCGCATTAAAATGCCAAACGCTCTCTTGCGGCACTCAAGGTTAATTTCCTTTTCTTTGAAAAACGTAGCAAACCCATTCCTTTTCCGTGATGATCTGGTGGACGGAAAATGTGCCCTTCAAGAAATGCGATTCAATATCAGTTTTATTCTGATCAACGATGCCTGAAATCACCAGATAACCATCTTTTTCGATCAGAGACATTAAGTGGTCACGGAGACGTATCAGTATCTTGGCCGTGAGGTTGGCGACTATAAGATCAAATGGTTCATTAATGGTATTGACATCGCGATTGATGATTTCCACTCTGTCTGCCACGTTATTAATCATCGCATTCTCGCGGGCAATGGAAGCAGCCTTCTTATCGATGTCGACACATACCACTCTTTCCGCACCCAGCTTTGCACAGGAGATGCCCAGGATACCTGTACCTGTCCCGATGTCGAGAACCCTCCACTTCTTGATGCCCCTGTCTTTCAGAAGGATGTCCTCAATCGCTTCCAGACACATCCTCGTCGAAGCATGCTGGCCCGTTCCGAATGCCATCCCGGGATCTATCTCGATGACAATGTCCCGGCCTGCGGGGGTGTATCTCTCCCATGTCGGTTTGATAACAATGTTCTTGCTCACCCGCAGGGGCTTGAAATATTTTTTCCATTCTTCCCCCCAGTCCTGATCTGCAACTATTTCCATGGAAAGGCGGGGTTCCTCCATCCCTGGGAAGAGCCCGGAGACGCTGTCTAAATATGTCTTCAGGGAAGCGATACGGTCTTCCAACCGCCCATCAAAGGGTAAATACGCTTTAAGTACCTCTCTCGTTTCAGACAGCCCAAAGTCTCCCGGGGACTGGGACGCCAGTTCTTCCTGAAACGCTCCCGGGATGCCTATTTCAGTAAGGAAGTTCGACAATGCATCGATCAGCAGCGGTGATACGGACAGTTCGATCTTCAGCCATTGTCCCTTTTTTTCTCCGGTTAGCCCGGTTAGTTCTGGCATTTTCATCCCTCCCTGACCTGAAACGATTGGATATCCATCTATATCCTCTTTTCGATGATATTTCAAGCAGCTTGAATTTTAGGGGTCTTCGTGATAGCTTGCATTAGTATTTCGTCTTAGTTCCAAAACAGAATCTGTCTCTTGCTACCCCCCTTTTTGAAAGGGGGGCGCCGGGGGGATTTGAGCGAACTGATTGTAAAATCCCCCTCAATCCCCCTTTGCAAAGGGGGAAGTCAAGGAAGGGCCGTGAAATATTACCCGTTATTTCTGGATATCACAGATAGAAGATGCGTAGTCGTGGGCGGAGGCGATGTCGCCGAGAGGAAAGTGGAGCGGCTTCTTGACTCCGGGGCCAGTGTCGTCATTGTTGGAAAGACGCTGACTCCCGGTCTTGAAACGATGAAGAAAGAAGGCAGAATAAATCACATCGATGCCGATTACGACAAAACCCTTATCACTGATGCCTTCCTGGTAATCGGCGCCACGGACCGGGATGACGTCAACGCGGAGATCTCCCGCGATGGGAGAGAGAAGGGGATACTCGTCAATATTGTGGATGACCCTGACAAATGTGATTTTGTCCTCCCGTCCCTCCTCAAGCAGGGAGACCTTTTGATCGCCATATCCACCGGAGGAAAAAGCCCGGCACTGGCGAAGAAATTGAGGGAAGAGATGGAACAGCACTTCGGGACGGAATATCGAACCCTCCTTGAGGTGATGGGACAACTGAGAGAAAAGTTAGTTGTGAAGGGGCGTTCCTCCGACGAGAACAGGCGCCTGTTTGAATCGGTCGTACATTCAGACATCCTGAAGCACATAAGAGATAAGAGCTGGGAAAAGGTAAAAAAAATCATTTACGACATTACCGGCGAAAATATAACAGTTGGTGATTGATGGATATCATTTTTTTCAGGGTGGCTCTTGTTGTTTACCTTCTAAGCGCCTTAGGATACTTAGGTTCCCTGTATATCAGAAGGGTCCTGGTAGCCAGAGTTTCCACATGGGTTCTATCTTCAGCCTTTGCTTTCCATACCTTGTTTTTCGCATTCAGATTTATCAAGACCGGCCAGAATCCTGTGATCAGCTTCCATGAGACCATTTCCTTTTTTGCCTGGGCCATGACCGGCATTTATCTTGCCTTCCAATTGAAGACGAAAACCAGGGTATTGGGCGCCTTCGTCTCTCCCGTGACTT